>UMDR01037799.1_pt1 | contig 30090 bp, 28 predicted proteins | sample 1964541 | NCBI WGS metagenome assembly UMDR01 (sample SAMEA4835999, study PRJEB28245) | human gut metagenome | biome: gut microbiome; material: fecal sample | place: Denmark | collected 2008 | reverse complement strand
TCAAGGCAGCTGAACTCTTCACAAACAAGTATGGCATATCGCGCCCGGACTGCTGGTGGTTGATGCTGTAACTGCCGCTGCGGCCTTTGCTCTGATTGTAGCTGGTGGTGGAGATAGTCTCCTTGCCCAGCAGTTCCGAAACGTACTTGTGGGTTTCTTTCTCGGTGCCGCCAAGGTAGAGAAACTCATCGCACAGGCCAACCAGCGATTCCCAATCGTCCTTGTACATGGCTTTCAGCTGCGCCATGTTCTGCACGATGATTGAGCAGAAAATGGCGCGGGAACGCATAGTGGCCAGCGCCGACAAAAAGGTGTCTTTTGGCAAGGAAATATTGGCGTACTCGTCCATCAAGCAATGCACCGGCACAGGCAAGCGTCCTTTGTGTACGCGGTCTGCCTGTCGGTACAGTGTCTGGATGAGTTGCGTATAAATCATACCGACCAAATAATTCAGGGATTTATCCGAATCCGGGATACAGCAGAACAGTGCAATCTTGCGTTCGCCCAGTTCCTGCAAGTGCAGTTCGTCCGTCATCGTCAGCTTGGCGATGGATGGCAGGTTAAACGCGGCAAGGCGCACACCTACACTTACCAAAATCGATTTCGCCGTTTTGCCTGCCGCTTGTTTGAAAATGCGGTACTGCTTACAAGCGATGCTGTCGGGTTCACGCATTTCCAAGCGCTCGAACAAGATGTCCAGCGGGGATTGGTAGTTGTCATCATCCTCGTGGACTTCGGCGGCGGCAATCATTTCCATTACCATCGGGAAGTTTTGTTCTTCGGGCGGGGCCTCGTGCAGCAGGTACAACATAAGGGCTTGCAGCAGGGCCGTTTCGGACTTTTCCCAGAAAGGGTCGCTGCTTTTTGAATGTGATGGTGTGGTGTTTTGAATCAGATTCTCAATCAAGGTCAGCACTTCGCGGTCATCATGCACATACACAAACGGGTTGTAACAGAACGATGCAGCGGGATTTATAAGGTCAAAGACAAGTACCTCATAGCCCTTCTGCTTCAACAAATTGCCGGTTTTACGCAAAATTTCCGACTTAGGGTCAGTGATTACCATAGAGCAGGCACATTCCAGCACATTCGGTACACCGTAGGTGCGTGTCTTGCCTGCGCCGGAGCCGCCGACAATCAGGATGTTGGTGTTGTGCTTATGTTTGTAGCCGTCGATTCCAATGTGGAAATGCTGGGTCAGCAGCAGGTTCGACCCGTGCCTGTCCATGTAGAACTTATTCAGCCGAAACACATCGCCCCAAGCCGCCGAGCCATGCTCTGCGCCGGGGCGGGTGTTCTTCTGATCCGTCACGGCCACGATAACCGCTACCGCATAAACCGCCGTGAACACAAGCAAAAAGCGTGGGCTGTCTTGACTCCACGCCAACGCAAACGGCTCTGCCAGTGCGCTGTTCAGCGCATCCAGCAGAGCCGTTATTTTCATGCCCGGCTGCCAGCGGCAAGCCACCGCCAGCGCCGCCCACCATACAACAGGCAGCGGCAGCAGCCAGACCCACCAAGGGTTCTTTCTTCCCGGCGTGGTGGACTACCTTTCTTCGCCGCGATAGGGCGGGCGCTTTGTACGCTCGGTATCCCATGCCTGACGTTTTCTCCACAACTTCGGCAAAACTACGGAAAAGTCCTGCGGCATACGTTCCGCCTTGATTTGCGGCAGATTGGAAAACAAATCACTCTGCAGTGTTTTCCATGCAACTTTATCCGGCATGTTTTGAGTATAGAATTCGTTGTAGCTGTACGCCAGCCCACTGGTATCTATGTAGTGCTTGACTTCCGTTCGCAGCATTTGCCGTTCCCATTCGGTTTCCTGTGCACGGTGTGGCGCAAGCTGCTCCCGCATGATTGCCCGATTCAAATCGTCAGGCAATTCCAGCATGGCCGGATACTTTCGGTGCAGTTCAGCGGTGATACCCGCTTTCTCAAAATAGGTGCGCAGCTGCTGCCCCGCGTAGGCATACCATGCCACATTCCCGCATCCCATCCACTCAGTATTTCGGAACGGAATATTGAGCGCCGCGAGGTTATCGGGATCAATCAGCGCCTGCCGATAAGCATCGTACCCCTGCATAATCAGCCAGTTACGAAAATCCGTGAATCGGTCATCCGAACTGCCGTCATTGATGATGCAGGCTGCTGCGACCATTTTGGGAAAGTTGGCTTTATTGCGATAACTTTGCCATGCGCAATCAAAGCCGAGCAGTTCATCCTGCGGCAATTTGATGAGTTCCGTGTAAAGGAACTGTTTCACGGACGCTTCATCCTGCATATCCGCTTGGGCGCGGACCCGGTCAATGATCGACCAGAATTTTTCCCATGTCATAGCCGGATTCACCAGATAAACAGCGGCGTGTGGGCGTGCAGCAGTCGGATCAGCGCGTCATCCACGGCATCGGTGTACCCGCCCTCAGCCAAGCGCTGGGTACGCAGTTGGTTGAGGGCTGCTTTTGCCAGCCGATACTCTGCCGTCGACATCGTCAGCTTACCGCCTGCGGGCAGATCATTCACCCGAAGAATCAGCCGCCCGGTAACTTCGGTGCTGCCGCCGTTGGCGCGCTGGCCGTAGTAGACATCACCCAGCGCCCGGAGCAGGATGCTTTTATTGGCACGGTCAAGTTTAACTTTACGTTCTGTCATTGTTTTTCACCATCCTTTGCTCACAGCATATCATAGAACCGCCGCAATAGCTATCCGTCATTTGAAAACAAACGGAAAACAATCAGCCGCGCTCCCGCTGGCGAGATTGCTTCTTGGCAGACGGCACGGCAACAGCGTATTCTGCGGTGGGCGGTTCGCGGGACTGTACAGCCAGCGTGCGACTCAGACTGCGCAGCAGCCCACCACCAACGATGTTCACATCCGTCAGAAAGCCCCGCTGCTGTTCTTTGCCCAGATTGCCGTACAAGGCAACCACGCGGTCAAAGTTGAAAGCGGCGGTGTCAAGCCCATACCGATGCGCGACCATGTAGGCGGCACAGTAACTCGGCGCAGCGTAGGCTTGACGGTTGTAGGTGTAATCCTTGTGAAAATCTGCCTGTGCGCACTCCCGAACGATGGCGCACAGCGTCGTGCCTGCATCCATGCCGTTGCGGACATAAATCGTGCGGTTCTTGGGAACATACTGCGCTTGGATGCCGTCCGGCAGACTGTCCGAGATCTGAATCGGCACCGGGCTGCTCTCGATGGCCGCGGCGACCAGTTCATCCACTTGGTAGTTAGCGGGCGGCGGTACCGGTCTGCCGCGCGTCTGTGTAATGTCGAACACCTTGCCGATATTATACCCGGAAGCCTTTCGGCCGTTATTCTCGTACACCTGCCCCACAATGGCCGTGTAACCTTCCTCGCCGGTACGGATATGCCTTCCGGCATCCTTCCATTGCTGGAACGTGCGGGCATCCGTGATGTCGGCGTTCTGGCCGGAGAGCAAAAGCTGGTTCGGCAGCGAGTTGCGGCATTGCGACATGAAGTTGAGAAATTCCTGCAAGGCCGGGGCATCTGCCAGCACCTCACCCATGCGGGCATCCACCTGCACCCAAACCGCTTCACGCTCGGTTTTCTTCATGGCAGCGTATTCTTCCTTAGAATACTGCGGTTCTGACGGCGCTACGTTGTTGAGATATTTATTCAGGTCCATTTACAGTGTTTTCTCCTTTCTCTTGATTTTTACAGGCATCCTCGGCATTCGGTCTTTGGGCGGCTCAACCTTGCGGCGCAGGTAGGCGGTGATGTCGCTTAATTCCATGCGCACGCTGGGACGCTCACCCTTGGCCCGAAGCTGATCGGCGCGCGGCGACGGCGAGTTTGCAAAAGATTTGCTGCTGTCGGAGAAAGGCTCGGACGGACTGGCGTTCTCCGAGCCCTGCGGAAAACCCATGTTGAACTGTTCCTCGTCTGCGCCGACCTCAAAATCTACCGCGCCATCCTCGGTTTGGACGCGCTCTGTCTCCGGGGCAGACTCGCCGCGCTCCTGCTGCACAGTGTCGATAAGTTCTGCCGTGCCGGTGTCCACAATAGCCAGTTGCAGCTTGTCGATGATGCGGTTGGCCTTGGAAGCATCGTCTTGCAAAATGGCAATCTCGATGTGGTCGGGGTCCATCTTGTCACGGATGGGACAGAACAGCAGCCCATGCGCTTTAGCGGCACGGGCAAAATCATGCATACGTTCTTTGTCCACCGTGAAAAACTTCAGCGGTTTCTGTTCTTTCAAAAGCCGAATGAGGTGGGTTTTGCCGTGGGTCTTTTTGCTGTCGTGCAGCACTGCTTGCGCAAAAATAAAGAAGTTTTTCGCAGCAGTGCCGGAGATGCGCAGAGCAAACTCTGCGCCCTCCAGTGAGTAGCGAACGACCTGATCTGCGGGTTCAGAACCGTAATTCATCTGGCGTCACCGGCCTTTTCTTTGGGCGAGGGCAAGCGGCTGAACGAGTCCACGCCGGGGATGAGGGCAAGACTGCGCCCGCAGTCCCAATTCATGTGGATTTGTCCGGCATCATCGATGAAATCAACGGTTCCCATAGAGCCGGGAGGCACGGCCATCTCATCTTCCATACAGCTGAGTTGCAGCCGCGTGCCGGGCGGGTACTTGCGGCGCAGGTGTTCGATGTAGTCTTTGTTGGGGTATTTCATAGGCATCCTTCCTTTCAAGATTATAGTGTCAAATCAATATTGGAGCGGCGGTCACGCGCACGTTCCTGTTCGCGCTGTTGTTGCGCAGCGCGGTCACGGCGGGCTTCGGTGAGGTGTTGCTGCACTTCTAGGGAGTGTTCTGCGATTTTGCGGCAGAGACGTTCTTCTTGGCGAAGCTGCTTTAGGGCGGTGTTGACCGATTCATGCTGCGATTGTACATCATCGGTTTTGGGTAGTTGTTTACGCTTTGTCTGCAACTGCCCAATTTCTGTTTGCAGGGCTTTTCGGTGAGTTTCCAGCTGTGCCAGCGTGTCAATTCTGTTCTTAGATAGAAACTCCATCTGCCGGATTCTCTGATCCAGCTTGTAGGCATCCTGCCGCACGGCATAGCTGGGGCGGCTCGGCTTGCGGGGCAGCGCACCCAACTCGTACAGGTAACGGTAGTACAACGCCCGCAGCCCGGTCAGCTTGCGGCGGGGCTTGCCGCCGTGCAGCCGCCCATATTGGACGCACGGCGAGTTTTCCACGAAACAACGGTTAAATTGTGGATAAAGGATGCGCGTCTGGATTGCTTCGGGTGTGTACCGCTTGCCCAGCGTTTTAAAGCGAACAAAGCGCTCTTTTCCGGGCGGACGCAAAACGGGATACTTGCGCCCCATGCGGACTTCATATCCTTTGCGTTCCAGCACGGAAAGAAACTGCCGCCACGTAAGGCTTTGCTGAATGGCATCGTCCACATCCTGCCGGATGGCAGTGCGCCATGTGGGTTGGTTGTTTTCCTCAGCCCTCCACTTTTCATATTGCCGCTTTCCTCGCAGCGATTCCGGTGTTTCAATGATGGAAAGCCCATACTTTTGGCAGAGCGCGTCTGAAAGGGCGCGTACTTCGGTATAGTAACTTTTACTGTTGCTGTGGTACTTCTTTCCATCCTCCAAGCTGACGGCGCTCCATACAATGTGGTTGTGGTAATGCTTAGTGTTCAAATGCGTTGTCACAATTGCTTGGTATTTCCCAAGCAATAGCTGTTCCGCAAATTCGACACCGATCTGGTGCGCCAGTTCCGGAGTCACCTCCCCTTCTGCAAAACTCTGGACAAGATGGTATCCCTGCACACCGGTTTCTTTGTGCCAGCGAAGCGTATTCAATCGCATATCTTCAAAGGCGCTGGTGGTTGTGCAGCCCAGTCCCGTTTCAAAACAGGCTGATTCGGTTTTATCCCGGTTTGCCGCATAGTCCACAGCTTCTTCCAGAGATTTCGGTGTTGTTTTTTCTTTGTTCTGTACATAGTCCACTGTGCGGTCAAGGCGGCGCACAGGGATCACGGATGTGTAAGCCATTTTTCATAGCGACTCCTTTACCAGTTTTCTTTTACTTCCCGCCAGACCTCTTGGGTTAGCCGGGTCATTTCATCCACACTCCCCTGCCCCGCTGTTCCGGTACTGTTGGCACGGTGGGCAAGCTGATTTGCATTGTTGCACAGCCCTGCCACCTTGCGGAGCAGATCGGCGTGGTGCGTGCAGGAACGAGGATGGATTTCTTTGCCTACAATGAGCGTGCGCAGGTATTCCTCTCGGTTCAGACTGCTGGCCGCAACCTGCCGATTCAAGAATGATAATTCATTCTCATCGACATGGAATGAGACAACAAATCTGCGTTTACGCACGGCAGGGGTTTGGGGCATCCCCAAAATGTGCGTCTGGTCGACCAGACGCTATGCTAGCCAAACACGACAACCCGCAGCACGGTTCACGACACAAGGTCGTCACCCTCCGCGACAGCTTTCTTCAAACCATCCAAGGTCGTGACAATGCGGTTATATTTCTGCGCCAAACCGATCTGCGCGTTGGTGGTAGCATCCTGATTGCGGCTGCAGACCACCAGCATCGGGCAGCGTAGCAGCTTATCCCGCACAATGGCGGTGTATTCGCTACGTTCCAAGGCATCTTCCAGCACCAGATACTGGCTGTCCTGCAATTTGGGGCATACCGGCAGGTACCCCAGCAGGTAGACTTCACGGCAATAATTGCGGAGATGTTTAGAGGTTGCGCCATCACTGGCGCAGATAAAAGCCCAAGGTCGTTTCATTTTCATGTTTCCTTTCTGAATTTCGGGAGTGAATCAGATTTGATTCACTTTTCGGTATTTCTTGCAAAATAGTGAATCAGTTCTGATTCACTTCGGATTCAAGGGCAGTTTTCAGCCGTTCAGTGCTGCGCCGGAAGTAGGCGTCCGACATCTCGATGCCGACAGCCTCATAGCCTTCCTGCACAGCGGCCAGCACGGTGGTGCCTGCGCCGGAAAAAGGGTCAAGGATGCGCCCGCTCGGTTCGCAGATCTGCACCACATCCCGCATAAGCTGCAAGGGCTTCTCGGTGACATGGATGCGGTTCTGCGGGTTCGGGTATCGGAACACGCCCGGCAGACACCCAACATTTCTCTCAAGCGGCATTTTGCCGTTCGACCCCCACACAATGTACTCGGACTGCTGACGAAAGCGTCCTTTCTGCGGGCGGCTGGCGACCTTATCCCACACCGCCACGCCGCGCCATGTCCAGCCCGCCCACTGCAGGGCCAGCGTCATGGCGGGAAGCTGCCGCCAATCGATGAACAGGCAGACGGGCGCACCGGGCTTGACAATGCGGCGGGCGTCCTGCAGCCATGCCGCCGTCCAGAACATCCAGCTGAGCTGATCCATCTGGTCGGAATCGAAGTCGGGCAGCGCCTTTTCTTTGCTCATGCTGCTGTACTTTTCGTTGGTGCTGCGGTTCTTGGTGGTCTGGCTGCTGCCGCCGCTGGCATAGGGCGGGTCGGTGATGATGGCATCGAAGCTGTTCGGCTCAAACTGGCGGAGAATCTGCAGGGAATCTCCGTGCAGGATCGACCAGCGGTCACCGCCGCAGTGTTCGGGCATCCGGAAATCAGGGGTGAGAATATTGAGCGTTTCGGGAGTGTTCGTCAAAGGCATCTTCCTTTCGTTTTAGCGTTCATTTTCGTGGTGTTTTGTTTCTTTTGATGTGGTGACTTCCGGCCTTTGGGCAGGCACAACACTGACAGTATCATCTTTCAGGACAAAGCAATCCGCCGTGGTATTGTAAAGTTTTACACCCGGCAGCACCACGGCACCGCCCTGACATACTACATTGCCGGTGAGTTCTCCATAGACACGGGCGTTGCCGCCAATCATGGGCGCACAGCGCGTTTGTTCATCGCTGTTTAAGATTGCGCTGCCACAAATGCAGCTATTGCCGGAAATATATCCGCCGCAAACAATGGCATTGTCCTGCACTACGGCATGGTCAGCGATAACCGCGTTGTTTCCGACATAGGCGGAGTCCCTTGCCACGGCGGAATCCGCAAGTATTGCATCTCCGCCGATGTACGAATCCTCGCAGGCAATGGCATCTTTGCCAATCCATGCAAAGCCCTCTTGGTCGAGATTATCCTCGGTTTCGACAAAGCCGCCCAAATCACCGGCGTGAATGTTTTCGGTCAGATCCATCAGCGCCCGGATGCGGTGCAGTTTCGGGTTGTCCGGGTGGGCAATGTCGGTGATTTCGTATTTTTTCATCCTCATCGGGCGTCACCTCGGTTCGGTTTATTTCTGGTTTTGGGTGTCAATTCGGTTTCGACATACTCAGACACAATGGCCAGTGCCGCGTTATAACTCTTGCTGGCCATAACGCGGTTACACATTTCCTTGGCCTTATCGCTCTGTCCGGCATTTTTCAGCAGCCGGGATGCGCGACCCATGATGGCGAAAATGTTGCCGTCCTGCCCAATCAGCTTCATTTTGGGGCGGATTTCACGGGTAGCGGATTCCTGCTGCATCTCGCGTTCAGGTGTCATCTCGAATCCATCTTCCTGCCAGAAATGCACAGCCAATGTGCCGTCATCCACACGAATATCCCTTTGTTCAAAGCCCTCGCCCCAGCCGTCACTGTACTGGCCAGAGATGTAGTCGAAGAGAACAGCCTGCTCACCCTCGTTCAAGGACTCCTGCAGTTCCACGTTCAGACAGCCGCACAGCTTGTTACCGTGAATTTCCACGGACGGCACGGCATTTACCACCTTGCTGCGGACAGAATCATCCTCGTGGTAGTACTGCATCAGGTCGCCGTTGAAATCTGCAATGTCCTTTTTCACAGCCTCATCAACAGCGTCTGCGTATTGCAGCAGGTCATGGCCGTCCATTGGATAGCCTTCGTACTCGTTGTAAGATTCGTCCTCCCAGTCAGGTTCATCTGGGAAAAATTCCGCAGTCAGCGGAGAATAAAACTTCATTTCCAATTCACATCACCTCGGTTTCTGCCGTACAAATCATGGTTGATCTGCGCGGCGTAGTAGTTTTCAATCGTCAGCGGCGCATTGTAAAGCGCCGCCAGTAAGTATTTCTTAATATTGCGGATATGCGGCGGGTTGTCTTTCAGGCTGTCCAGCACATACTGGATATGCTGAGCTTCAAGTTTCAGGAATCTGGACTTCACTACCTCTGTCGGAAACTCGTCCCCCGCAATACAGATACTGCTGCGTTTGGAACAGACAGTGTCCAGCATGAGTTCCACCAGCTCATCCAATCGAATCCTATCTGCCGGATTGTTCTTTGCCAGAATGTCGTACTCAATGTTTTCCCGAATCAAATCCCGATACTGCTCCCTTTCGTCTGCCGTGCGGATAGGATTAGATACGTTTTTAGTTATTTCTTTCTTTTGTTCTTTAGTATTTAATTGTGCAGGATTTTCCTGTACAGGTTTTTCCCGTTTAGGCTCTGCCTGTTTTGGTTGGGCACACTTAGGCGTTGCTTCTTCGGGACCCTGTTCTGGTGGCTGCGGCTGCTCTAAAACCGTGTACTCCATACCGCGCATCTGACCGTTCTTGTCGCGGATGCGGCGGCGGATAATATACCCCGCCGCTTCTAACTCGCGCACGGTGGCACACACGCTGTCCACGCCCTCTTTGCAGATGGACGCCAACCCTCGCGTGGTATAATCCCAATCTTCGGGCAGAGACAGCATCAAAGATAAAAGCCCCTTCGCCTTGAGCGAAAGAGCCTTGTTGCGCAGATGATGGTTGGACATAATGGTATAATTTTGCGTCTTTTGTACACGGAACACAGCCATAACGATTTACCTCCTGTTTATGCTCTATAAGTAGGCGAACGATTTCTGACTTTCATGTTGATTTCTCTCTCTATCGGCAAGGCGCCGCGCGGTGGGCGGCAGTTCTTGCCATCAGGTTGTTTTTTGCCATATCAGCGTAATCTCCATTCTCGATGTTGGGCGGCAGGTCATGCACGGCGTAGCGGTCAGCGTAGATTTTCCGGATGCCGACACTCGCCATGCGCCCTTTGGCATCGTTGTCCAGCCGCAGTTCTATCGTGGTGATCTCCGGGTGCTGGCGCAGAAATTCCTGCAAGGCCAGCGGTTCTTTGCCGGAGGATGAAACCCCGCCCAACGACAAACGGTATTTATCTGCAACATCCCCGCAGAGCGTCATCTCTGCCATGGCATCTATGGCGGCTTCAAACACGGCCACGGTAGTGCCGGGCTGCATCGGCGGGATGCAGAAACCGTACTGTTTCTGACTGCCGGGAGCCTCCCTCTTGAACGGTTTTCCATAGTCATAAATACCGCGCAGAGCCGCATATTTCGGCACGCCCTGCGCATCTTTGCCCAAGAAAACACAGTTGTGATATTCAGCACTTTCGTACAGAATTTTTCTCTCAATACAGTAGCGAATCGTGGGCAGCGAGATGCCGCGCCCCAGCAGATACCGCGTTACGCGGTCATTATTCAGCGCAGGGTTCGGCAGACGAAACAGCGGACGCTCGCGCTCCACCGCTTCATGCTGCACGGGGATGTACATCGGGCTTTCTTCACATAACAGCTGCACCGCCTCTACAAACGGTACACCTTCCACATAAATCAAATATTTCAGCGCCGACTTGCCGCCGATGTCGCGGCTTTTCCAATGCCACACACTGGATTCGCCGTTTATCTTGAAGCTGTCATGCTCCGCAAGCTGGTACTCGCCTCGCGCACTGCTTTTCACCAGCGAATTGGGGCGGTACCTCCGCAGGAACTCGATTGCCGTCATCCGGTTGGCGGCATGGATCTGTTCTTTACTGAAGCGCGGCAATTACACAATGTAAGCGGCGAGGTCGCTCATACGTTCGATATTTTCCCACGGAAAATCCTCGCGCCCGAAGTGACCGCCCGCCGCCGTGCGGCTGTAAATGGGGTTCAGCAGGTTTAACTGCTTGATGATGCCCGCAGGGGTCAGGTCATACGCCTTGCGCACAGCGGCCGACAGGCAATCATCCTCGCAGGGACCGCCAGTACCGAATGTGTTCACATCCACCATAACGGGCTCCTTCTCCCCGATGGCATACGCCAGCGTGACCTGACAACGCTGGGCAAATCCTGCCGCGACGATATTTTTGGCAATGTACCGCGCCATATATGCGCCGCTGCGATCTACCTTGGTGGCATCCTTGCCGCTGAACGCACCGCCGCCGTGGGGTGCAAAGGTGCCGTAGCTGTCCACCACGAGCTTGCGCCCGGTCAAGCCGGTATCAGCATCCGGGCCGCCCTGCACAAACTTACCGCTGGGGTTCAGGATGATTTCCGCGTCGTCGGCGGACATACCGTCAAAGGCCAGCGGGAACACATACTCGTCCAGCAGATCCGCCAGCTTGTCCATATCGGTATCCTCTTTGTGCTGCACAGAAACGACCACTGTGGTGATGCGCACAGGCGTGTCGCCGTTGTATTCCATCGTGACCTGCACCTTGCCGTCCGGGCCGATGTCGGGGATAACGCCGGTCATGCGGGAGATTTCCAGCAGCGTCACAAGGCGCTGCGCCGCCACCACCGGCATGGGCAGATATTCGGGCGTTTCGTTGCAGGCGTAGCCGACCATAACGCCCTGATCGCCCGCGCCGAGGGTGTCCTCGTCCTCTCCCTCAGCCAGTTCGGGTTCCACCGCGCCCGCAATGTCGGAACTCTGGTCGTGGATGTAGCAGTCGATTTGGTACGCTTTCGGGTCATAGCCGACATCCCGCAGGGTGTCGCGGACAATGTTGAACACGTCCGGCTTAACCTTGGTGGTGATTTCGCCCGCCACAATGATGTGCCCACGGGTTGCCATTACCTCACAGGCTACACGGCTGGCGGGGTCATGTTTTAAGCACTCATCCAGTACATTGTCGGCAATGAGGTCGCACAGCTTGTCGGGATGCCCGCGCATAACGGATTCTGCGGTGTAAAAGCGGGGATGTTCGTTTTCCTGCATAGTTTCGGTGCTTTCAAAAATGTCGTTCATAGGTTCTTCTCCTTGCTTGTTGGATGATTTCGGACAAAGAAAAAAGCCCGCAGGCGGGCTGCGGGCGAAGAGTATCGTATTCATATCAGCGCTCCTGTTCTTGGCGCGGGGGCTGCCTTGTTGCCTGCATAAATTGAGTGTAGCCTTCCGGCGTAGTGTGTTCCACGCACAGGGTCTTGCCCAGCAGGAAAAACAGCTGCGGATCGTGGTACATTTCCTCGTAGTGCTTCATCTGCTGCGGGGTAAGGTCAGTAAAATCGTTGCTGGTCAGCCCGCAGACGAAAAATGTGCCGTGGATAATGTCATAGTCGCCCAGCATACGGTTCAGCGGCAGGTTTTCTGCAATGCCGTTGTCATTACAGACGTTATGTGGTGCACCACATAACGTTTGTAATGCGTAGTTATATGTTATGTGTAGCATAATTGACATCTCCTTTCGTACCTCCTGATTTCATTTGTATTTTAGCCGGTAGCTTTTTGTGATACTCTACATAATGTAGAGACACAATGCTCTGCAAATAACATCAGGAGGTTTTATAATGTCTGAAGCAACAATACCAATCAAGGAATTGATGGAAAAGACCGAGCAATGGCTACTCGGTCAGGGTTACAAGAAAAGTACTCTTGGGTTTTATAGAGCTACATGGAACAGATTTCTTTCGTATTCAGCCTCTCCCGCTTATAGCCGTGAAACTGCAGAGCAGTTTTTGCTTCAATACTTCGGAGTCGATGTCCACGCTATAGATCAGACTCTTGACGGTCGAATGCGCCATGCACGGCGTCACATGAATGCATTGGACGAGATTTTTCGCACGGGAACAGTGTGCCGCCGTAAAGTTTATGGCGTTGCTTCTATTGATGACGATTGTTTCGATAAGTTTTTTTCCGACTACTTGAGTTATTGCAAAATGCAGAATTTTTCGAGATCGTGGATGGACAACACAATAGCAGCATTGAGGCTTTTCTTGCTTGCTGTTCATTCATCAAACACACAGAACATCAAAAGCATAAATGCGGAGACTATCAACTGTTTTTCCACGGCTATGAGCAATGCTTCAGAAATATGCATGAATGTTCGTAGAGCAAGATGCCGACAAGTTGGTGCTTACCTGCACTGGCTTTATGACCACAAATATACGGATTTGGATTATTCCCTTCAACTCCCAAACTTCAAACGCACTGCACCCCAGATTCCACAGGTATGGAGTCCTGAAGAAATCGACAAGATTCTTGCAGTCATCGATACTGCCAATCCAGTTGGAAGGCGGAATTACGCGATTTTTCTGCTTCTTGCAAGAACAGGGTTAAGGATAAGCGACGTTTTGGGACTCAAATTTTCAAATATTAACTGGAAGGAAAACTGCATTTCACTTTCTCAGCAGAAGACAGGGAACGCCTTGAGTCTGCCACTCAGCAAAGAGCTAGGTATGGCGATTATTTCTTATTTGCAAGATGGCCGCCCACAGTCCTCCTCGGCTTTTATCTTTCTGAGCCATAACGCACCGTTTCAGCCATTGGGTGAGCATAACAATTTCAATCCGGAATTTCATAAGTATTTACGCAGAGCAGGGATTGCTATCCCAACAAAGAGGCACACAGGCGTACACACTATCCGCCATTCGTTTGCCACAAATATGCTGAGAAAAGGCACTCCGGTGCAGGATGTGTCCCAAATCCTCGGTCACAGTAACATCAGTGTAACAGAAACCTACTTGCGGGTCGATATTGAACATATGCGGTTATGTTCGCTGAGTTTGGAGGGATTACTATGAAACAATTTACTTTCACAAGCCAGCTTGCGCCAATAATATGGAAATATCTGGAATCTCGACAAAATGAGGGATATACCTCCGTGCATTGCGGCTATTATATGCAGGAACTGGACTGCCTTTCAAAGGAACTCTCGGATGCCCCCGTGGTGACAAAAGAGCTTATTGACGCATGGGATTTATTAAAGCCATATCTTTCAAACCGTTCGAAAATAGTCAGACATAATGCGATACGCGCTTTTGCAAAATTTGCATACACGCAGGACGGAATCTCCTATGTCCCGGATACCAGCAAACTAAAGAACAGTTCGACTTTTACCCCGCATATATTTACTGTTGAAGAAATACGGCGATTATTATATGCAGCAGATAATCTGCCGGTCAGGAATAATGCGCCAACAAGGCATCTGGTCATACCTGCTGTTATCCGGCTTTTATATTGCTGTGGTTTTCGTATAGGTGAGGTGCTCCGGCTAAGAGTGAAGGATGTCGATTTGGATACAGGCATTATTACTGTACACAACGGGAAAGGAGGTAAGGATAGACTTGTCCCTGTCCACAATAGCGTAATAGAGTATCTCCGAAGCTACTCTGCTCAGTTACCAGATGAAAGAGAATGGTTCTTTCCATCTGCTTGTGGCCATTATTCTATTAAAACAATCTATGATAATTTTCGCGAGCTGCTATTCGCATGCAATATTCCTCACACCGGCAATGGCCCTCGTGTGCATGATTTTCGGCATACATTCGCAGTTCATACACTGGAAAAACAACTTTCTGATGGGTATGATCCCATGGTAATCGTTCCTCGCCTTGCCGCGTATTTGGGACATAAGAGTTACCGTGAAACCTGTTGGTATATTCACCTGACGGTTGCTTCGTTCCCGGAACTTTCCCAAAAACTTGACAGAGCATTTGTCGGCATTATTCCGGTTGGAGGTGAGACGGATGAGGAAAACTGACTTTACCAAAGCACTGACCGAGTATTTCTCAATCTATCTGCCTACTACATGCGGGGTGAGTCCCAATACCACCAATTCATACAGAGATACTTTCAAGCAACTCCTTCTATTTTTTCAAGAAAAGAAAGGCATCTCCGCAAATTATATAGAATTGCGCTATCTGAATATGGAACTTGTTTCTGAATTTCTGGATTGGTTAGAAACATCCCGCCATATTGCGGTTACAACAAGAAACCAGCGACTTGCCGCCATAAAGGCCTTTGCTCATTTTGTACAGTACAAGTTTCCGGAAAACATAGAAAACTGCGTTGACATTATTAATCTGCGACCCAAAAAGTACGAAAAGGCATTGATACCGTTTTTGACGGAGGATGATCTGTCACTTCTTCTGTCCCAACCAGATGCATCTACCCGACAAGGGCTCCGAGATTTGACACTTCTTGCACTACTGTATGACTCTGGCGCACGGGTACAGGAATTGGTGGATCTTAGGCTGAAAGATGTCCGTCTAACACACCCCCCAATGGTTATTCTAACTGGAAAAGGACGAAAAGTTCGTCAGGTTCCCCTGATGAAGGATACCTGCAAACTGTTGGACAGATATATCCGCAGCTTTCATTCCGATTCTCAGTCTCAGATGATTCCGCTATTTTATAATGCAAAAAAGCAGGCTTTATCTCGCTATGGAGTCACCTATATTCTGAAGAAGTATGCGGCAAAGGCATCTCCGGTACTTGAACCACAGAATATATCTCCTCATGTATTACGCCACACCAAAGCCATGCACTTGCTGCGAGCTGGTGTTAACATGATATATATTCGAGATTTTCTTGGGCATGCAGACATCTCTACAACAGAGGTTTACGCTCGCATCGATGCAGAGATGAAGCGAAAAGTATTTGAGGAGAAAGTGCCGAATTACACACCCAATACCACAATGCCTTGGGAGGAGGATGAAGATTTATTGCAATGGTTAACACAATTTGGAAAGAAAACTTTCTGATTATGTGTAGTAAATTATGCTTAAACGCCCGGGATTCTGGGCATTTTGCTCAATTACTACTCATTTGTAGGAACTACTCATTACAGACGATACAGGCGCTATCCCGCCAAGGGTACACGGCCTCGATGGTGCCGCCGACAACTGCCTGCTCGGCTTCAAGGGTGTGTTCAATGTCGGCTTCGCGGGGGTACTTTCCGGGTTCAACGATCAGCACTTTCATCGGCGTCCTCCTCATCAGAAGTTTCTTTCAGCGCATTTTTCTGCTTAACGGTCAGCAGCACGATACCTGTCGCAGACGCAAGGGAAACGACCACAATAGCCAGCAGCGGGAAACCATCTCCTGTCTGCGGGAGGGTCTGCACCTTGCGCGGCGTAATAACCGGCGTGGGCGCGGGAGTTGGCACCGGGGTTGCAGCGGGTGTCGGCTGCGGTGTGGGAACAGGCGTGGGCGCGGGGGGTTCTTCGCGGGGCGTGGCTTCATCTATCATCTGAATTAACCGCTTGTCGGCGCGTGTCCATTCGGCATCCGCATTTTCGCGGACGAAAAGAGAAATCCCGTCATCAACGGTTTCCAACTTGAACTGCACCGAGTTTGCAATTTTAAAGCCAGCCGGGGCTGCATCTTCGGTCAGGGTGTAGATGTACTCCTTGCTGTCGTCCGACAGTTTGAGGGAATCATCCGAAATGGGAACACGATGCGTTTTGTAATCCGTCACCCAAGTGTCAATAACTTCGCCGCCTGCATCACGGACCGTCAGCGTAGCGCCCGGCAGCAGATTGCCCGCAATGTCGGTCTTGTCGATATCCAGCACAGGCGCATCCTGCATAATGACGGTGGCATCGTCGAGTTTTACCCAATCATCGTCGGATTTCACATAGACGATATTGCTTTGTTCATTACCTTCCTGCACTAGCTTGAACACGATGCTTTCGGCTTCGGCATAGCCGTCCGGGGCGCGGGTTTCGGTCAGGGTGTACTCTTTTTCAAGTTCCAGCCCGCGTACAGTATGCGGAGTTTTACCGGAGGTCCAGCCTTCGACCAAATTGCCGTCTGCATCGCGGATTTCCAGCTTCGCACCGGACAATTCCTTACTGTTGGTAATATCCTGTTTGGAAATATCCACTGTTGTTCGCAGGTTGGTGTTCGTAGCGTCCACGACCTGCCACGCGATTTGCTGACCTTCATAGGTGAAGGAAACTTCCATAGGGGTGCTGTCCAGCAGGTAACCCGCAGGGGCGGTGATTTCCACAATGCGGTATCTGCCGCTGTTCTCGCGGCTGGTGCTTCGCGGACCTGCAGGGTCAATGTAATATTCGCCGCGAATCGGCACGTCCACATCAAACCAAGTAAAACCGCTTTCGTTGGTGGCGCTGCTGGTGGCCAGCTTTGTACCGGCGTCCAGCAGCTTTGTACCGTCTGCGGAGAAAATGTCATCCACGGTGTAGAGTTCATACACCGCACCGGGCAGATAGGTCAGCGCCTCACGGTCCTGCTTGTAAATGCCTACACCGATTTTGCTGACTTTATCGCCGGGCTTTTCGGGCGTGGGCAGCACACGGGCATTTTCAAACACGAGCGTCTGCCCGTTCTTGTGGGCATCCGTGGCGTCCTTGACATTCACAATGCTGTACGAACATTCCTTGTCGCCGTCCTGCTCGTGGCTGACAATAGTTTTTGCCAGCACAATGTCATTTTTCTGGTTGTCCCAGCCAAATTCCACAGTGTAGCTCTGCTGGGTCAGCACAAAACCATACGGCGCTTGAACCTCGGTAATGGTGTATTTGCCCAGCGGCAGGGTCACGGTGACTTCGCCTTTGGTGCCATCATAGGTGATTTTCAAGAAATCGTAGGTTGCCTGCGTGCGGGTGGGGCTGAACTTCACCTCGTCAACTTGCCCCTCTGTGCCGGTGGTAACAGTTGCCACCAAATCGCCGGATTTGTACCAGTAGGTGCCTTGGCGGTCTGGTGTGGCAATATCGGCTGCAGCGTGAATTTCGTACACCGCGCCTGCAAGGTTGTCCTGCGTGTAGATGAACTGTCCATCTTGGTAGTCGGTCAGCACATTGCCCAGCTTACGAATCGTAAGCTGACCGAGCGTCTCGTGATTACAGTATTTTTCTTCTACGATATACTCGTCCATGTCGTTGGTGGCATTGCCCACAACCTGCCAGACGCGGGCGGACTTGATTTCAAATTCTACCGAGTAGGCAGGATCGTTATAGTACCCTTCCGGGCCTTGCAGTTCCTCAATCAGGTATCTGCCCAGCGGCAGTTTTTCGGGTGTTTTCATAAGACCGCCTGCATCGGTGTAGAACACATCCGTTTTCTTGGTAGCGCTGCCACTGGCTGGGTCGATCATGGAAATACGGGTCTTATTACCCTTGTCATCTAATTTGTACAAGGCAAAAGAGGTGTTTGCGATTTTGACCGCCTTGCCGGTTTCGTTGTCGACCTTGATGAGCTGCAAATAGCCCTCCAGTTCCTCGTCCAGCACATTAAAGGTCATATAATTGTTACTGGCAATGGTTGCGCTGCCCGCGGGAACTGTAAATCGGCTCTGCGGGCTGTTGGCGTCCACTGTCACGATGAACGGATCACACTGGAACACATCCTTAGGGATGGTGGTTTCCACAACAAGGTACTGCCCATACGGCAGGCCCTCCACGCGGAAAATGCCCTCCTCATTGGTGAACATTTCTGCCAGCCTATACTCGGCGGGCTGATCTGTGGGCATCCAGCCGTTGCCCCTGCCGTTGGCGTAGTCGCCATCTGCGGTCAAGGTCGCGTTATAGGCGTTGACTGTTTCGGTACTGCTCTCGTACATATTGGCGATGGCTTGTCCTTCGGAGGTGAAATCGTATTTTAGTGTGGCGTTATCGTAATTGTCCTTGCGGTAGGCAGATAGGATGCTGGCGGCATCGTAGCTGCCATCCGGGTTCTGCTTGAACTGCGCCGCCTTGCTCAGTTTGGAGATGCGATAAACGGTAAAGCCCGCACCTTCCAATTTCAGTGCAGGGCTTGGCTGACCGGTGGTCGAAACCAACTTTTGCAAACTAAAGCCGGATTTGAGGACTTCGTCTTGGCTTTCCTGCTCGGCATGGATGTGGTAGGTCGATTCATCCGCATAGGACAGGGTTTTGTAATGATTGACCTCATCGCAGAGGTAGCCTTTGGCGTGGGATAGATAATAGCCATCCCACGCCTTGCTGCCGTTCAGCTTGCGGCTCTCGGCTACGGCGGAATACTGGTTTTTGTAGATGTAGTCGGTGTATTCGCCGCCCTTGGTGGCAAGGCTGCTGTACTTGCCTGTACGTTCGAGCTTTTTGTTCAAAAGCGGATACTTCCCGGTAACATACAGCTTGCCGTTTCCGTCAATGGGCAGCACCAGCCCTGTGGCGCGTTCCACAAGGTAATATCTGCCCATGTACAGGTTGGCAAAAGCCAGCTTTCCGTCTGTGATTTTGGCGGAGGCTACCAGCCGGTCTTTCTGCAAAATGGGCAGGTAATCGGTATCCCAGCCGCCGTTGGTGAGGACAGTGGTGTGCCAGATAGGTTGTCCGTTGGCATCGGTGATTTTCGAATAATCTACGACACCCGAAACGCCGTCCGGGTGTTCAATGGTGTCAGCGGCGTACAGATCGTACACAGCCCCCTCCAGCGTGGTATCGCCGTTGCTGCCCGCAGCTAGATACCGCGCGGCGTCCAGATCCACTTTCGTCAGCAGAATATTGCCAAGGACACGGTCGTTCTGCATCTTGTCGGCGCTGGCGTGCATGGTGTAGGAATCTTCATTACTTGCGATGCCGGTGGGGTCGGTATCATACGTTTTATCTGCTGTTTTATCGCCGATATTGATTGTTACAATACCCTCGCCGGTGTCGATAAGGGTGTCGCCGCTGTTGGCCGTGCTGATGTCAGCGTTATAATCGGCGTTGCCCAGCCAAATCGTCTGGGCGTCCAATGATTTGGTAATTTCAAAGGCATACGCCCGCTTGCCCAGCACAGAGCCTGCCGTGCCGGGTTTGGTTGCATCCGTCCAATCGCCGTAGTAGCCGTTAGGAGCACGGCTCTCCACAATGACGAACTTGCCCTCATTGCGCTGGGTGTAATAGATATTGTCAGAACCATTGGCATAATTGCTGTGGTTGATGACCTTGTAAGTGCCGTTGCTCTGGCGTTCAACCTTGTATTGGTTATACCCACCATTGGGGATATAGCACTGCCGAACGGTGTCCCACTCAAAAATCTTAAACTTGGCATCGTCCTTGATGCGCTGCTGGGTTTCACTGTCGATTTTGTCGATGGTGACTTTTACAGACCATTCATCGTTTTTCACCGGATAATCATTCGAGCTGTTGGCAGGAACCGTAATAGTCTGGTGGCTGCCCAACGCACCGGGTGTAGAATCGAAGCCATGCGGGATGGTGATTTCATCGTAGCTGAATGTAATATTGGCAAGCTGCGCCCGCGCCGCGGCAATGGCGGCGTCCACCATGCCCTGTGCTTCGTTCTGTAGCTGCCCGATGGCCGCATTCTTGGCGGCTTCTGCAGCGGCATCCGCTTCGGCTTGGCTGGTGAACGGACCTTCCTGCCCGCTGAGCGTACTGGTGCTGGTCTTGGACACCTCGTAATGCACCGTCCATGTGGCAGAACCGTCACCGCCGTTTAGGTGGTAGGTATCGTCCTGCGTGTGACCGCTTGTGGTAATGGTCTGCGCTCCGGCAGGACTCATCTGCCAGCTGCCGCCGTCCACGCTGCCGCCGGTCCGGCTGGGCGTAACGGTAATGACCGCGCCGTCCACCTTTTCCAACGTGTTCAGCTGGTACTTGTCGGTGTTGACAGTGAATGTCAGATCAAAGCTGCCGCCGGCAGTCTGGGCGGGAGCCTGCCAGTCGGCATAGTACTCCTGCGGCACGGGTTCCGGCTCCGGCTCCGGTTCTTCACCCTCGATGGCGGGACCGATCAAGGCGACCGTCTGCCAACCGCTGGCGGCGGGTTGATAAATGTAGGTGTAATATCCTGCTTCGGCGGTATAGGTCTGCACCCCGTTCAACAGTTCTTCTGCCGATTCCCGGTAAAGTGCAGCCGCCCGGCTGTCGGGGTAGTGCTGCATAATATACAGCTGCAGATCGTCGTAAATCATTTCGCAAAAATCCGAGACAGACAGTTCCGCCTCATCTTCCGCGCAAAAAACAGCGGGGAAATCGCCGTCCTCGTCCAGAGAAAGCTGGTTCAGCCCACCCCAAATGCGAATCTGGTTGCCGTAATGGTCACCGGGGATGCACTGGTCTGCGCCCACGGTGGAGGTGTGGGAATAGCTGTACGGCGGGCAGCCGTTAGGCTGACCGTTGGCACCGTGGGTACAGCAGTAGGCCGGTTCGCCGTTAAACCAAATCAACCATGTGGCGTTGACCTTTGCCACCTTGGTGATGCGCCCGCTTGTCACAGCCGGGGTGGGACGTCCTGCGTAAGGTGCAACTCCCATATCCGCAAACGGAGGGGCTGCCGTGCTGCTGCGGTCAATTTTGACATTCAGATTTTGAGTCAGTGAATTACCATCCGGGGCAGTGTAGACAAGCTGCGCCGTGAAATCCCCGTCGGTCAGCAGGTACAGCCCTGTGGCAGCGGCAGAGGTTTCCGCATACTCGCTGTGCAGAACGGTCGTGTCCTGCGCGGGTTCGCCGTAATAGTCCAGCAGCGTGACATTTTCGGGCAGCAGCACATCGGTTCGGGAACCGTCCGCTGGGTATTCGACCTGCGCCATAAGCGGCACAATGGCATAGTCGGTATCCTCGGTCAAGGGTACGGTCACGATTTTGTCGCCGCTGTTCAGGGCATCCGGGTCAAGGTGGCTGTCCTGCTCCAACTGACCGTCCGCCCACAGCGACAGACCGATTTTTGTCTGCCCTGTCGCAACCGGAAGCCCCTCGCTGCCGATGTAGGACCCAGCAGGTGCATCCGGCAGGTCGGCGTACAAAACTGCCGCGTCCGGGTCAAGGGTTGCCGTCTGCGCAGTTTCGGGGGTTGCTGCGGCATCGTCTGCAAAAGCGGGCAGCGCTGCGCCCAGATTTGTGAGCGCAATCCCTCCCGCCAGCAGCAGCGACAAGCACTGCTTTATTCTGTGTTTGTTTTTCATACTGGTTCTCCTTTTGTTGCAAAAGAAAAGCCCGCTGCACGGTGCAGCGGGCTTGGTTAGCGTTCGGGAGCGTGTTTCTTAGGGACCGGCGCGGCTCTGGCCTTGTAGGCTTTGCGGTATTTCTCGTCAGCATCATAGAACTGCTGCGGAGAGATGCCCGCATCCAGACACCCCCGCAAAACAACCGCATTGTAGCGGCTGCTGACCGGGAGCAACTGGTCGCGGTACGGCTTGTTCATGGTGTAGACCATAATCTCATGGGGCTTTCCACCCATGTCCGTGACAGTCATAACCTCTTTGTCATAAAATTTCGGATAGCCCTCGTAGCAGTCAAGCTGAGATTCGTCATGGTCAGTAATCGACCAAATCAGCCCCTTTACGCTTGCGCCCTCTTTGGGCAAAATCGTCAAGTAGCCGCGCCGGAACGCCAGCTCATAGCCCTCCAACTTGGCGATACCCACGGCGGTTGCCTCCGGGCAGCGGTAGGCCATCTGTTCAAAATTCAGATTGGAGCCATAGGCAAAGTATTCTTTTTTCGACATTTCTTCTCCTATCTGGCCTCGTCCGTGCGGGGCCGTGGTTGATTGCTGGGATACAGTGACTTGTCGTGCCGCCACGCCTTGTCACCGGGCAGGTTCTTCAGCAGGTGCATCCGCACATTTTTGTACTTCGGACCGATGAGTCCCAGCCGCAGCAGAAAGGTGCGGAAGGTGAACGCCGGATTATCCCCGATGGGCGTTTTTCGGAACTGCGTGTACTTCTGGTTAATACCCTGCGCAGAGATTGCCATGGCCAGAATAATGTTGGCTTTGGCTTCGCCCGCGTGGAGCGTGGAGTTGAACAATCGCCACTCAACTGTGCCGTGGTAAAACACAGAGTGCAAATTAAAGGCATTATGTTGAGCTCAACATAATGCCTTTTATGCGCAGAAAAAAGTTATGCTGAGAATCTTTTAGAACAGACGTTACTTCGAGACTGTTCACCAGAAATCTCAGCATAATTTTCTACAAGGTCTTTAAAAACGCCTTTAAGTCAGGGTCGTCGTTCCAATCCGGCATGGCAGGCGTATTCATCCTCGTGTCCATTGTTTCTAATGCCTTGCGCCGGGCTTCGGGATTAGCTTTTGCGTAAACCTGTGTTGTCTCAATAGATTCGTGCCCCAAAAAATCACGAATATAAATGAGATTTTTGCCTGCCTCAACAAGATGCATTGCTTTAGAATGCCGGAGACAATGCGGTGTAATCTGCGGAAAAAATGAATCCACCGCAGTATTTGCTTTGTGGATATATTTTGCTAGCACGTAGGAAACACCGCTGCGAGTCAACTTTTTCCCTTGCGGATTTGTAAACAGCTGGTCATTGCGGCGTTCTGGTATATCAAGATGGTTCTCACAAATGTATTGTCGCAATACCTGTGCACACGGTTTGGTAAGCGGAACATCTCGACTTTTTCGCCCCTTCCCTAATAAATGTACAACCGGTAGTGAATCTATTCGGATATCGCAGATTCTTAAATCGCAAAGTTCCTGCACTCGTGCAGCTGAATCGTAAAGGAGAAGAATCATCGCCAAGTCTCTGCGACCTTTTGGCGTGGAAATATCAGGCTGTTCCATTAGAATATCGGTTTGCTGGTTACTCAAATATTGAACCGTCGGCTTTGCTGCTTTTTTGCTGTCAATTGAAAGAATGCGCTGACACAGAATCATTTCATCCGGGCATTCAATTTGTACATATTTTGCAAATGACTTCAGCGCAGCAAGTCGTTGGTTTCGAGAAGATATACTGTATTTGCGTTCAGTTTCAAGATATTGTAGAAATTCAAGAATCAGTTCGCGGGAAAGGTCGTTAAAAAGCATTTTCTCTAATTTAAAGCCACAATACTTTTCAAGGTAGCCATGAAAAATAACAAAGGTGTCCCGGTAAGAGTAAATTGTATTTGTACTGACATTTTTAGTTCCTGCCAGATACACGCTAAAGTATGCGGAGACTAAACCGGCGTAGCTGCATCTATTCCTCATTGCAAAGTACCTCTGTAATGCTATGGAATCGGTCATTGAATGGTTCGGTGACTTCCATATAGGCTTCCGGGATAAGCCTCAAGTATTTTTCGGTTGTTGTAATTCGGTCATGCCCAAGAGCAGTGCGGAGAATCGGCAAACAGGTATATATGTCTTTCCCTTCGGAACTCCATTTGTTTAGAATGTGGACCGCAAAGGAATGCCTGAGATCATGGAGACGAGGCCCTTTTCCTCGACCTCGGTGTGGAATCCCGGCATCAAATAAGCATTTTCGAAAAATATCGTAAATTGTACTTGTATCATAGAATCCGCCATCAGGAGCAGGGAAAAAGTAAATACTTTTTGCATTTGTCACTAATGGATTACTGCGGTAGGATTTCATGTATGCAAGCATTGAGTCCGAAATTCCTACCAGCCGTTCTTTGTCTCCTTTTGCACCGTATATGGCTAAAACTCCAGCATCCAAATCAACATCTGCAACCTTAAGGTGCAGAGCCTCTGACACGCGCAGCCCACATGTATAAAGCAGGCGAAACAGAACCGGCATAACTAAATGTCGTAGTGGAGATTCTGAAGATTCTTTGGTACAATCTACCGCAGAAAACAATCTCTCGATTTCGTCTTTCGTAAAAATGTAGGGAACGAAACATTTATTTACATGAGGCGCAGGGTGGAATGCACATGGAGCATCATAGCCATTGCTGTGCAAATACTTACAAAGAATTCGCACATACGAAATCCAAAAACATTGCGTGGTTTCGTTTTCGTGAGGTCTCTTTTTTTCCCACTTTTGCAGCAGTTCTTTCGAAATGGCAGGTATACGCAATTGTTGCTCATTGCAAAAGTCATCGAATGCACTGAGTGCCTCAACACCGGCGTTGTATTTATTGCCAAGGGCACGTTTTTGCTCCACAACATCCAGCATATATGGTGCAAGCACACTGGTAAAATGGGGTTCAAGAAGTTTTTCCTCAAACACTAATCAGTCACCTCCAATGCGCAGCTGCGAAGCTGACGTACATTTACACCAATATATTTTTGAGTAGAATCGGCATTTATGTGTCCTAATACACCCTGAATCGAGGTAATGGGGATTCCTTCATCTAACATATGTGTTGCGAGGCTGTGTCGAAGCGAGTGAAGCCCGTGGTGCTTTATTGAATCCAAAGGAATGCCCGCTTTTCGCATATGCTTAATAAGAATGTTGTCAAAGTTTTGCAGAGAGACGTATGGAGCGACTGCGCGGAGAAAAATTTCCGGGGCATCGCTTACAGGCCTTCCATTTTTCAGATAGTCTATTACAGCCCATCCAACATCTGTGGGAAGTGGTAAAGTTATCGGCTCTCCTGTTTTGACTTGGGTGAAAGACACCAAATGCTGTTCCCAATTAAAATTGGCAGGGCGAAGATTACGTATATCGCTGGTTCTAATGCCGAGTTTTACTGCAATCATTAAAACTGCATAATCGCGTTTCCCTTGTGGACTTTCACGGTCAACAGATGCAAGGATACTTTCGATTTGGCTAAGATCTAATGTTGTAGGAATTCGCGCGGAAGTGGATACTTTTACAATTGGCATCATTTTCAAAGACAAATCTGTTTCCTTGTAGCCACTATGCGCAAGGTACTGAAAAAAGCGTAAAAGGATACTGTAATGGAGCCTTACAACCGAATTGCTGTAATTGCACGAAACAACTTTGACGTATCGATTTACAATATCTGCTGAAAGTAATTTGTAATCCGTGACTCCAACGCTGAACAAATAATCTGTAAAGCGAAGAAGAACATTTCTGTGGCTGCGCAGCGTATTCTCCCTGCGTCCGTGGAGAGATAGCTTTTGCAAGTAGTTGACCGCACCTTCTTGCAGTCCTGCAGGGAACTCTCGATTCAACCTCCGCCGAAGCATAACCGCGTTGAAATGTTGGTAGTCTGACAACAAATCCATTGCACGGTGAACTCGTGAGCATCGCCGTTCTACTGTTCCCGGCTGCACACCGTAGTAATCCAGCATGAACTGCTGAGCCAATTCCGCTGTAAAATATTTCTTTTCATTTTTATTGCAGTACGCTAACAGGTTCCTAAACGTCGAACGAAAGCCTTGAATATAGTTTTCGCTATAGTGCTTTGCAATGATGCAAGGGATAACTCTTTCCACAAGTTCATACACGGTCAGTCGATTTCCATCATCCACAATAACAACCTCCATCATATCTTGAATACTCAAATTATATAGTTATTATGTAGAGAAAAACAGACTGTTTTTATAATTTTTGTCGCTGTACAATTAAAGTTTGGAACGTGGGATACATAATCGCTTTCTTGCCATAACAAGCCCTGTACCGTGACGAATGGTAGTGATAATCACTCCCATCCCGCCCTTGATACCAGCGATCTTTCAGTTGATCCATACTCGCACCGCTGGGCAGCTTGCGGATTTCTTCCAGAATTGGCTCATCCACCGCCTGACAGTAGCTGTCGATGCGGGCAGGGTTGACTTTCAAGGCTGCAAATAGAATGTCCTCTTTTGAGTACATAATGGACAGCACATTTTTGAGGCTCTGCGGCGTGTGCTTGCTTGCGTCCACATGGACGTGCATTCCGCAGCTGTCGTTTACGATGCCCCCTGCGCGGCGTAAGGAACGGACAACCTCCTGCAGCTTTTCCATCTCGCCGTATTCGAGTTTGGGGGAGTTCAGTTCAACCTTGTAGGTTTCTCCGATAAGAACAGACCGCCTGCGGCATTCGGGATGGATGCTGCCGTCCCGGACGATTTTCCATTCTTTGCCGTCCAAATCTTTGACCCGGTAGGCATCGTAGCCACCGCCGGAATGTTCGGCGCGGGTGCCAAACAGGTCGGCCAGCGTTTGGGCTGCCGTGGCGCGGTTTATCCCGGTCAGTTCGATTTCACAGCCAAAATACTGGTCACGGAAATCAAGGGGCAAGCGCCTCACCCCGCAGTTCTGCGTCCATGGCTGCAATTCTCCGCCCGATGGCCTCTACCACGTTGACTGTTACACCATTGCCTGCCTGCTTGTAGGCTTGGTTATCGCTTTGGATGGCAAGCACCGTGTCGATGCGGTCATCTGCCCAGCCCTGCAGCCGCAGACATTCGCGCGGTGTCAGGCGGCGGATGCGACCCTCGCACAGAACGCCGTGACGGTCCTTGGTTGTCAGGGTGTGCATGGGTGCACCGGGCTTTCCTGTCCGGGCCGCGTTTCGCGCCGGGTCTGATTTGATGGGATTTTTGACCGGGCAAACGTCAACAGTACCTTGTTGGCAGCCGGTGGTGAGGGTGTGGGCAATTTGCTTGCCAACCCGCCCGCGCCGACTGTTGACTGTGGCGTAACTCAGGTCGATGCTGTCACCGACCTGTGCCAACTGGTAGCCGGTCTTGGTTGCGCACTTGATGGGTACGCCCACCTCATACAGCCCGGTTTTGCCACCGAAGCCACCCGGATTGGCAGCCAGCGTACAGCTTAATCCTTCGGGGGAGTAGACGCGCTCCCCTTGGTGGCCACCGTGGGTTTGAATAAGAGAACTTCCTGCTGTTTCGGTGAAAGGAAATACTTTTCCTCTACATCGCTCATCAAGATATCCGACAATATACACGCGGTTTCTTGACTGGGGGACGCCGAAATCTTTGCTGTTAAGACATTGCCATTCCACACCATACCCCAGTCGGTCCAGCGTGTTGAGGATTGTCGCAAATGTCCTGCAGTGGTCATGATTGATGAGACCCACCACGTTCTCAAAAAGCAAATACGGAGGCTTCCGGGCTTCAGCCAGGCGGGCCAGTTCAAAGAAGAGAGTGCCGCGTGGATCTCCGAATCCTTTTCGGGATCCTGCAATGCTGAAAGTCTGGCAAGGAAATCCGCCGCAGAGCAGCTGGAAGTCCGGCATGGTGCTGGGGTCGGCTTTTCGGGCATCTTCAATGAACCACTCTCCCTTCGTGTCAAACAGGGCGTTGTAACTGCGGTTGGCGTATTTGTCGATTTCGCAGTGCCCTACGCATGTAAAGCCCCCGGCACGGGTCAGTCCTTCGCGGAAACCGCCGATGCCGGAGAACATATCCACAAACTTGATCAAGGGCACAACTCCCTATGGGGATGTTTGCCGGATCTGCGAAAGTCCTTAATAGGCGTCCCTCATCAAAAACAAAAGCAGCCCGTCACAGGCTGCACCGAACAAGATTTTTTTACCGTTCATAATGTATAAACCTCCTTTTTCCATCTGCTTTTCTACCTATTATTAAAACATTGGAATCACCCCCTACAGTGAATTCAGGAAATCGAGCGCAGAGTCTGGTATAGCATTCGCTGGCGGTGGGCTTGGAACAGCGTTGGTTATGTTGACTGCCTGCAATTCCTCCCGCACAACCTTGCGGATGCTTTTCTCCAGCCTATTTGTCTGTTCTGCCGCAAGGATGCTCTGCACCAGAAACTCTTTGCGTTTGGCAGGCGGCATCTGTTGCAGCAACGCCCACGCGCGGCGGTGTTGCGGTTCGTTAAGGTTCGGGCGGAAAACATATTGCGGTCGTTTCATACCTCGCTTTTGCGGCGCGACACGGCGGCCAACGCACGCTCGAATCCGACCGCGTTCACCTTGTCGTCCAGCAGGAAAATCGTCTTACAAAGGCCGTCTTTGGGACTTAGGTGGCGGCTCACCACCGATGCGCCGCCGCCCAGCAACACGGCGGGGATGGCGTGCAAATCGAAGCCGGCTTCCATCGTGGCAGAGAGCAGATGCTCCGTGTACTTGCGTCCCTGCCGTTTCACAATGTCGCGCACCATATCGCTGACCGTGCAGGGCTGCCCTGCCAGCATATTCTCGATTTGGGCATCCGTCAGCGACAGCCCTGTTTCCCGGCGCACCTGCTCCCGAATATCATCCACGCAGCGGATCATGCCGAGTTCAAGGCTGTGCGCAGTGTCAGCCGCAGGGATGGCGTTGTCGATGCGCATGAGGTCCACCGTCCAGCCGCCGAGATCCATGAGGAGCATGGACGGCTCGTCCTGCAACAGCCCGGTTTCGGTCATGAGGGCGGCATAGCCCTGTGGGAAGACAGCAACTTCTTCGATGGTGATGCTGTACTCCACGCCCTCGAAGCGGAAATTCACAGGTTGCTTGCTTCGCAGCAGATAATCTTTGAACTTGGGTTTGTCGCGTCCGAAACTGGTCAGCGGCAGACCCGCCGCAATGCGCACAGAACATTCGGGCGGCAAGCCGCGCTGCCGGATTTCTTTTGCAATCGCTGCCAGCGTCAGCAGGTAATAGTTGTCGTTCGCAGTCTTATCCCGTTGGATAGGCTGCCGCCCGGTACCACAAACAAAAAAGCACCCGCCAAACTCTAGGAGTCCTTGGCGGGTGTAGGGTTCGTGTTCTCCGTAGCTTGTCAGCCCAGCCGGGAACGAGCAGTGGGCTGTTTTGATGGCGTAGTAGCCGTGGTCGATACCGATAATGATGCTCATGGTGAATCTTCCTCTCTATTTTGATATTTCAGGTTATATATAAAAAAGGCCGATTTATTGTTTACTTCCAATAAATCGGCCTTAGCTGCTTTTTCTATATTTTGACAAATCCCACTCCCTCTTGCTATAATACTTTTTCGGTTGTCGCCTCTGCAGGGAGGTGAATATTTGACTTTCGAAGAAATCATTTTGCTGCTTACTCTTATGGGCAGTTGTATTTATGCCACAATCTCTCTGACTCTTAAATTTGTAGAATTTCTTTTGAAAAACAAAAAAGACCGCTGACTATCAGCCCTGTCAGCGGCCATAATAATTGTCCCCCAAATATTGCGACAACTATTAAAAACAGCCACACAAAATAAATTGTGTGGCTGTTTGTGGTGCACCATCGGGGACTCGAACCCAGGACCCACTGATTAAGAGTCAGTTGCTCTACCAACTGAGCTAATGGTGCATATATGAGATTTGCGCGATACATCGCAAAATCTCAATTTGAATAGTTCAGTTGAAGTTCATCATTCACAGCTTTAGTGTGAGTTAATTACGCTACCAACTGAGCTAATGGTGCATATATGAGATTTACGCGATATATCGTGAAATCTCAATTTGAATAGTTCAGTCGAAGTTCATCATTCACAGCTTTAGTGTGAGTTAATTACGCTACCAACTGAGCTAATGGTGCATATATGAGATTTACGCGATACATCGTGAAATCTCAATTTGAATAGTTCAGTCGAAGTTCATCATTCACAGCTTTAGTGTGAGTTAATTACGCT
>UMDR01056745.1_pt1 | contig 30130 bp, 23 predicted proteins | sample 1964541 | NCBI WGS metagenome assembly UMDR01 (sample SAMEA4835999, study PRJEB28245) | human gut metagenome | biome: gut microbiome; material: fecal sample | place: Denmark | collected 2008 | reverse complement strand
CACCTACGGAATTTCCACCTACGGAATTTCCACCTACGGAAACAGGTTCACCCTGATATAGGCTTATAATACTAAACACCAATAAAACACAGGAAAAAATCTGCGCCGAAATCCTATATATGCGAGATTATAGGCTTGATTTCCCCGAATTTTAAATGGTGTTTAGTATAAAAACGGACATTCCGCATCAAATATGATAGCGGAATGTCCGTTTTTTACAATATTTTTGAAACGGGGAGGGTCGGGTCAAAGCTGTCGCTGTCCGTACCCCGATCTTCGCCGATAAAGACGAAATCATCGGGCAGTTCGCGCGGCGTAAAGCCCGTGTACTGCTTGAAAACGCGGTTGAAGCTGCGTATCGTGCCAAAGCCTGCCGCAACTGCCGTTTCACCTGCGGACATATTGCCTTTGGAGAGCATTTTCACGGCTTCGCTCACTCGGACGATGTTGAGATACTCCGAAAAGGTCATTCCCGACATTCGGCGGAAATATTTTGAGAAATAAGGCTTGCTGAAGCACATTATCTCTGCCGCTTCGTCAAAGGTTATGTCGGCAAAGCGCTCGGAAACAAGCCTAAGAAGCTTTTTATATGCGCCGCTTCCCGAAGAAATCTCTGACGAAGATGTTTTTTCGTTTCGGAAAATTTCGGCGGTCAGAGCGAGCGCAAGTCCCGAGCATATCACCTCGTAATATTTTTCACCGTTGGATATCTCCTGTCTTATTTTTTCAAAAGCTTCGGAAACATCATATTTCCTTTCAAGCAAAGGGCAGACGGGCGCAAGCATCCCGAATTCGGCTGAGATGAGTTGCGAATCTATCTTCATAACGGAAATAACGCTGTCCGATTCGGCTTTGATGTAATGCACAGCTCCGCTTCGTATAAAAACGCAGTATCCTTCGGATAAGCCGTACAAATTGTTGTCCGTCATAACCTCGGCAGAGCCTTTTTCGGCGAAGATAAGCTCGCTTTCGATGTGCCAGTGCGGAAGATTCTGCAATCCCCCGTAGCGCTGGACGGACACCTGCGAACGTCCCGAGAGAACGCTTTGTTCATATTTTGCTATCATTTTTGCATCACCCAAGCTATATTATAGCATAAAGGTTAATAAATGTCCATAATCGGCGAATAAGCTTCTTGAAAAAAATTCTTCTGTAAGCTATAATAAAATTGATGACCTATACTAATTTTGAGCGGAGGAAAAGAAATGAAGAAATTATATTTTATCACGGGAAGTCAGGATCTTTACGGCGAGGAAACTCTTGCGCAGGCGGCTGAGGATTCGCAGGAAATGGCGGCATTTCTGAGCGAAAAGCTTGAAAATATCGCAGAGGTCGTTTTTCAGCCGGTTGTACGGAACAGCAGTGGAGCCGTAAGCGTTTGCACGAAAGCTTCGTCCGACAGCGAATGTATCGGCGTTATAATGTGGATGCACACGTTTTCACCTGCGAAAATGTGGATAACCGCACTTAAAGCGCTCCGCAAGCCGATGCTTCACCTTCACACACAGCATAACGAAAGACTGCCTTATGACAGCATCGATATGGATTTTATGAATCTCAATCAGTCCGCACACGGTGACAGGGAATTCGGCTTTATCTGCACACGACTCGGCATAAAGCGTGAGGTCGTTTCGGGCTATTACAAGCACGGCGATGTTGTGGAAAAGATCCGCCGCTTTGCTCAGGCTGCCGCCGCTGTTGATTTCGGCAGGGGAATGAGAGTTGCGATGTTCGGCAACAATATGCGTGACGTTGCGGTTACGGACGGCGACAGAGTTGAGAGCGAGATAAAGTACGGCTGGAACGTCAACTACTACGGCATCGGCGACCTTTGCAGCATCATCTCCGAAATTACCGATGAAGAAGTTGACGCAAAGATGGCTGAATATGCCGAGAAGTACGAAATGAACACCGACAACATTTCCGCAGTAAGAGTTCAGGCGAAGTACGAAGCCGCTCTTGACAGGTTCCTCGAAAGAGAAAATATCTCCGCATTTACGGACACGTTCCAAGACCTCAACGGACTTGAACAGCTCCCGGGAATTGCTGCACAGAATATCATGGCAAAGGGAGTTGGCTTCGGTCCCGAGGGCGACTACAAAACAGCCGCTCTTGCCGCAGTTCTCTGCAAAATGGCAGAGGGAAGAAACGGCGCAACGGGATTTCTCGAGGACTATACATACGATCTCCCCGAGGGTGAGGAAACCGAGCTTGCTTCGCATATGCTCGAAGTTTCGCCGGTGTTCGCAGCTGAAAAGCCAAGGATAGAAGTTCATCCCCTCGGCATTGGCGGAAAAGCTGACCCCGCACGTCTTGTTTTTGAGGGAACAACGGGCGAGGGCATTGCAGTTTCAATGATAGATATGGGCGACCGTTTCAGACTTGTCTGCGCAGAGATAACCCTCGTAAAGCAGCCTGAGCCAATGCCGAAGCTCCCCGTTGCAAGAGTAATGTGGAAGCTTAAACCCGACTTTGCGACAGGCTCGGCGGCTTGGATATACGCAGGCGGCGCACATCACGCTGTTGTTTCGACTGCGCTCACGGCTGATGATATTCGTTTATTCGCAAAGATGACCGACACGGAGCTTGTTGTGATCGATGATAAAACAGAGCTGAATACATTTGAACAGCAGCTTGAAATGCTCGATGCGATAGCTTCTTTGAAACGATAAAAAAGGATAAAGGAGATACTTTGATATGATTTCACTTGATAAAACAAGCCTTGGCATTGAGCTTGGCTCGACCCGAATCAAGGCAGTTCTCACAGACGAAAACCACGCCCCCGCTGCATCGGGCAGCTATGATTGGGAAAACAAGCTTGAAAACGGCTACTGGACATATTCTCTTGACGATATCCACAACGGCGTAAGAAGCTGCTTCGCTTCACTCGCCGAGGACGTGAAAAACAAGCACGGCATAACGCTCACGCACGTCGGAGCAATGGGAGTTTCGGCAATGATGCACGGCTATATGGCTTTCGATGAAAACGACAGGCTGCTCGTTCCGTTCAGAACTTGGCGAAACACCACCACAAAGCAGGCGGCAGAGGAATTGAGTGATGCGCTCGGCTTCAATATTCCCCAGCGCTGGAGCATTGCACATCTTTATCAGGCTGTACTGAACGGCGAAGCGCACATTCCGCAGACAGCGCACATAACAACGCTTGCAGGCTACATAAATTATCTCCTCACGGGTGAAAGAGCGGTCGGTATCGGTGAAGCATCGGGAATATTCCCCGTCAGCAGGACGGATTACAATGCCGAGATGCTCAAAACTGCCGAAGAAAAGCTTTCCTCGCACGGATTTGACAAAAAGCTTGCGGAAGTTCTTCCTCCCGTAAAGCTCGCAGGTGAAAAGGGTGCATTTCTCACCGAAAGCGGCGCAAAATTCCTCGACCCGACGGGTACATTCAAGGCAGGAGTTCCCGTTTGCCCTCCCGAGGGTGACGCAGGAACGGGAATGGTCGCAGCGAACGCTGTACGCTCGGGAACGGGCAATGTTTCCGCAGGAACTTCGGTATTCTCAATGCTCGTTCTGGAAAAAGACCTCAAAAAAGCTTATCCTGAGATCGATATGGTAACAACGCCCGACGGCGCACCTGCCGCAATGGTGCATTGCAACAACTGCTGCTCCGAACTGGACGCTTGGGTGAAGCTTTTCGGCGAATTTGCAGAACTTACGGGGAACAAGCTTGACAAGTCGGCACTTTATGAAACGCTTTATAAAAATGCAATGACGGGCGATGCCGACTGCGGCGGAGTTACGGCGTTCAACTATCTTTCGGGCGAGCCCGTAACAGGCGCAGAGGACGGCAGACCAATGTATTTCCGTCAGCCGAACGGCAGTATGGATCTTGCGAATTTTTTCAGAGCACAGCTTTATTCGGCGTTCGCTTCGCTTAAGATCGGTATGGATATCCTCTTTGAAAAGGAAAATGCCAAGGCTCGGCAGTTCACGGGTCACGGCGGCATTTTCAAGGTAAAGGGTGCGGCACAGCAAGTCCTTGCTGACGCTCTGAATACCCCCGTTTCCGTAATGACAACGGCAGGCGAGGGCGGCGCATGGGGAATGGCTCTGCTCGCTTCTTATATGATGAACGGCGGAGGAAAAGCTCTCCCCGACTGGCTCGACAGCGAGGTTTTTGCAGGAATGGAAAAGCTCACGCTCACGCCGAATGAGGACGGCACAAACGGTTTCAATGAATTTATAAAGAGATACAAAGCGGCTCTCGGCGCAGAAGATATTCTCGGAAAAATTTGAAAGGACAGATAAAAATGCTTGAAAAATTAAAGCAGGAAGTGCTTGAAGCGAATCTTATGCTCCCGAAATACGGACTTGTAACATTTACTTGGGGCAACGTTTCGGCAGTTGACAGAGAAAGCGGAATGATAGTTATAAAGCCCTCGGGCGTTGAATATGACATTATGACGGCTGATGATATGGTCGTTGTGGAGCTTGCAACGGGAAAGGTCGCAGAGGGAAAATACAAGCCGTCGAGCGACACTCCGACGCATCTTGAGCTTTACCGTGCTTATGAAAATATCGGCGGCATCGTTCACACTCACAGCCGCTGGGCAACCTCGTTCGCACAGGCAGGAACGGGCATTATCCCGATGGGAACAACGCAGGGCGACTATTTCTACGGTGAAATCCCCTGCACAAGAGCAATTACCCCGGAGGAGATCGGCGGCGAGTACGAAAAGGAAACGGGAACGGTCATAATCGAAGCTTTCAAGGGCATTGATCCTATGACGATACCTGCCGTTCTTGTGAAGAACCACGGACCGTTCGCTTGGGGCAAGGACGCAAAGGAAGCCGTTCACAACGCAGTCGTACTTGAAGAAGTCGCATTTATGAATTATCACGCAATGTCGATAAATCCGCAGGCAGGACGTATGCCGCAGGAGCTTCTCGACAAGCACTATCTCCGCAAGCACGGTGCAAATGCTTATTATGGTCAAAATTGACCAAGTCAGAACTGACAATGAGGAAAACGATATGAATTTCTGCGATACATATTCAAACAGAACGCTTTTCTGCGATAACTGGGAGTTTTTCAAAGCTCCGTTCGGCTCGGACTATTCCGACAGCTTCGACTTCAAACGCGTAGATGTTCCGCACGACTGGCTAATCTACGATACGAATAATTTGTATGAGACCTCAACGGGTTGGTACAGAAAGAATTTTTCTTATACGAAAAAAGACGGCGTTCGCACATATATCCGCTTTGACGGCGTTTATACAGACAGCAAAGTCTATGTCAACGGTACGCTCGCAGGCGAATGGAAATACGGCTATTCCGCATTTCAGTTCGACATAACCGACCTTGTGAAGAACGGCGAAAATGCTGTGACCGTCCGTGTCGATCACCGCTCGCCGAATTCAAGGTGGTATTCGGGAGCAGGTATTTTCCGCAGGGTCTGGCTCTGCGAAAGCTCCGAAATTCGCTTCGGCAATGACGGCATTTACATCTCCGCAAAGCCTAAAAACAACGCTTGGGAGGTCGAAGTAACCTCCGAGATCGTCCGTGAAAAGAGCGTTCCGATAGCAGGCGTAAGGGTGAAAAGCACTATCCTTGACGACAGCGGAAACAGCATTGCATACTATGAAAGCGATGCCTGCGCAGTTGATATTTCCTGCATACCCGAGGCAGTGAGAGCGGACGGCTCGGCTTATTCGCTCACAACTCAGAGAATGACGGTCGAAGCACCGAAGCTTTGGGACATTGACGAGCCTTACCTTTACACAATGGTTTCGGAAATTATCGTAAACGGTGATATAGTTCAGTGTGTAAGTCAGCGTTTCGGCTTGCGAACGATAGAATTCACGACCGATAAAGGCTTTTTCCTCAACGGAAAGCATATAAAGCTTCACGGTTCCTGCGAGCATCACGACAACGGCTGTCTTGGTGCGGTTTCCAACAAAGCGGCACTCCGCAGACGTTTTGCAAAGCTCCGTGAAATGGGCGTGAATGCGATAAGAACCTCGCACAATATGCCTGCGGAAGAATTTATGGAGCTTGCCGATGAAACGGGTATGCTTGTTCTATCCGAGGGCTTCGATATGTGGGAGCGTTCAAAGACCGACTATGACTATGCGAGATTTTTCGATGAATGGGTAGAAAAAGACGTAGCTTCGTGGGTTCGCCGTGACAGAAACAGACCGTCTGTAATAGGCTGGAGCATCGGAAACGAGATCTTCGATACCCACGCTGACGAGAGAGGTCAGGAAGTAACTGCTTGGCTCAAAAGGCTCGTTAAGCTGCACGACCCGAACGGCAACGGCTATGTAACGTTCGGCTCAAACTATATGCAGTGGGAAAACGGTCAGAAGTGCGGCGACATTTTAAAGCTTGTCGGCTACAATTACGGTGAAAGACTTTACGCCGACCACCACAAGGCTCACCCCGATTGGGCGATATACGGCAGTGAAACGGCTTCGGTCGTACAGAGCCGAGGAATATATCATTTTCCGCTTTCGCAGACAGTCCTTGCCGATGATGATGAGCAATGCTCCTCGCTCGGAAACAGCTGCACGGGCTGGGGCGCAAAGAACACCGAGGAATGTATCATAAAGGACCGTGACGCTGAATACTGCGCAGGTCAGTTTATATGGACTGGTTTTGACTACATCGGCGAGCCAACGCCTTACAGCACGAAGAATTCCTACTTCGGTCAGTATGATACGGCAGGCTTTCCAAAGGACAGCGCATACGTTTTCCGCGCCGAATGGACGGACTGTAAAAAATCGCCGTTTGTGCATATCTTCCCGTACTGGGACTTCAACGATGGTATGCCGATAGATGTTAGAGTTTGCTCAAATGCGCCGAAGGTCGAGCTTTTCTATAACGGAACTTCGCTCGGCGTGACCGAGATAGATCATCTGCACGGACAAAGGCTCACCGCCGATCACGTTATTCCTTATGCAAAGGGCGAGCTTAAAGCGGTCGCTTATGATGAAAACGGAAACATCATCGCAGAGGACGTTCAGCGTTCGTTCGGTGATGCCGCAAGACTTGAAATTTCCGCAGATAAGAACGAGCTTAAAGCTGACGGCTGTGACCTTATCTATCTTGAAATTTCTGCTTTCGATAAAGACGGAAGCTTCTGCGCAAATGCGAATAACCGTGTGAATGTCCGTGTCGAGGGCGCGGCAAGGCTCATGGGTCTTGACAACGGCGACAGCACAGACTATGACCAGTACAAAGGAACTTCACGCCGACTTTTCTCGGGCAGAATGCTCGCGGTCATCGGCTCGACTGACAAGGCAGGGGACATAAAGGTAACGATAAGCTCGCCCGAGCTTCCCGAAAGCGTTATCATATTGAAGTCGGTCGAGGCTGAATACAAGAACGGCGTTTCTTCAATAGAAAATGTTTCGTTCGCCGAAACAGAGTGCGGAAAAACGGACGAGATACCCGTAAGAAAGCTTGAACTTTGCGCCGAGAGCCTTGAATTTTCCGAGGAAAAGCGCGAGATTACCGTTAATGTCAAGGCTTACCCCGAAAATTCCGATTATGCGGACGATATCGAGTTCAAGGTGACGAACGAAACGGGGATACCGACAAATATTGCCGACTGTACCGACAACAAGGACGGTACTGTTACACTCAAAGCCAAGGGTGACGGCTGTTTCTATCTCCGTGCGATGTGCAAAAACGGAACAGAGCGCATACACATTCTTTCCGTGCTGAAATTCACGGCGGACGGACTTGGTGATGCTCTCACTTCGCCGTACAGCTTTGTTCACGGCGGAATTTACACAAGAGCGAGCGAAAATATTTGCAGCGGCGTAAACAAGGGCGTTGGCTTCGCATCTGGCGGAGTTTCCTCATGGGCGGCGTTCGGCAACGTTGACTTCGGCTCGGCAGGCTCGGACGAAGTGACCGTTTCGATATGGGCGAACACACTTGACCCTGTTAATGTTCGCTTCTATGACGGCATACCGAACGAGGGTGGAAAGCTCCTCGGCAGCTTCACATATCACAAGCAGCCCGAGTGGATGATATTCAAGGACGAGACTTACAAGCTCCCCGAACGGCTCAAAGGCATACATACTTTCTGCGTTGAAACGGACGGCGGCTATCAGATGAGAGGATTCAGATTTGAAAAGCCGAACCGTGAATTCGGTGTGAATTATGCGGCAGATTCCGAGCATATTTACGGCGACCGCTTCACAGTCGAGGAAAAAGCCGTTACGAATATCGGAAACAACGTTCTGCTCGACTTCGGCAAGTTCGATTTTGCCGACGAAAAACCGACAAAACTTGTCATAAGCGGAAGATCACCGCTGCCGCTCAACAGTATTCACCTTATCACGAACGGCGAAAACGGCGAGAACCGTACCCTCTGCGAATTTAAAACTGACGACAGCGAAAATTATTCCGAAAGGTCATTCGATATCAGCGGCATAAACGGAAAGCAGACCGTATCGTTTGCATTTCTCCCCGGCAGCAGCTTCGACTTTGAATATTTCCGCTTTGAAAAATAAGGAGACAAAACAATGCTTAAGTTTAAGAATACAGACGTTACCGAAGCACATCTTCTCCCGGGACTTTTCAAGGAGCGCTCCGATGTCAACAGAGCGTATCTTATGGAACTCAAAAATGAGGATCTTTTGCAGAACTTCTACCTTGAAGCCTGCATACGCACGGACAGAGATGTGACTGAAATGCACCTTGGCTGGGAATCTCCGACCTGCCAGCTCCGCGGACACTTCCTCGGACATTGGCTATCCGCTGCTTCAATGCTCATCGCACAGAACGGTGACCGTGAGCTTAAAGCAAAGCTTGACAACATCATCGATGAACTCGAACGCTGCCAGAAGCTCAACGGCGGCAGGTGGGTAGGCTCTATCCCCGAAAAATATTTTGAGATGCTCGAAAAGAATTACTACGTCTGGTCACCGCAGTATACAATGCATAAAACTCTCCTCGGACTTTACCACAGCGCAATGTATGCGAAGAATGAAAAGGCGCTTGAAATTCTCAGCAACGCTGCCGACTGGTATATCGAGTGGACGGAGAAAATGGAAAAAGTCAACCCACACGCTGTTTACAGCGGCGAAGAGGGCGGTATGCTCGAGGTTTGGGCAGGCTTGTATGAATACACCCACGACGAAAGATATTTCGCCCTTGCACAGCGTTACTCGCACCCGTCTATCTTCAAAAAGCTCACGGACGGCGGCGACCCGCTTTCAAACTGCCACGCAAACGCAAGTGTTCCGTGGGCGCAGGGCGCAGCTAAAATGTATGAGATCACAGAGGATTCAAAGTGGCTCGAGATAGTGAAGAAGTTCTGGAAGTGTGCAGTTTACGACAGAGAATCATTCTGCACGGGCGGTCAGAATTCGGGCGAATTCTGGATACCTCCGCACAAGCTTGGAATGTTCATCGGCGAAAGAACGCAGGAGTTCTGCACGGTCTACAATATGGTTCGCCTTGCCGATTACCTCTACCGCTTCACGGGAGAAAGCGAGTACCTCGACTATATAGAGAAGAACCTTTACAATGGCTTCCTTGCACAGCAGAACAAATTCACGGGTATGCCTGCTTACTTCCTACCGATGAAGTCGGGCAGCGTGAAGAAGTGGGGAAGCAAGATCCACGATTTCTGGTGCTGCCACGGCACAACGGTTCAGGCACACACCATTTACCCGATGCTCTGCTGGTATGAGGACACCGAAAACGACCGCCTTGTTGTCGGTCAGTACATCAATTCCGAATACAAGCGCAGCGAAAATGTCACCGTTACACAGAACGTCGATATGAAGTATTACAACGACGGTGCTTCGTTCGATGAACACGATAACAGCAGAATGTCAAGATGGTATTTAAAGCTTAATGTAAACGCAAAGACACCCGAGAAGTTCACGCTCTCGCTCCGTGTTCCGAGCTGGACGGTCGGCGAACCCGAGGTATGCATCAACGGTGAAAAGTTTGACGGCAAGGCTGAAAACGGCTATATCAGCATCGAACGCACTTGGGAAAATGATACGATAAATCTTCACTTCCCCACAGCGCTCACAATGTCCTCGCTTCCCGATATGCCTCAGCTCACAGCATTTTCCGAAGGCCCTATCGTCCTCGCAGGACTTTGCTCTTCCGACAAGGGCATCACAATGGAAAACGATGACCCCGAAAGCGCACTTGCTTACACTATCGAGCATACCTACAGCACTTTCCCATGGCAGCAGAGCGTTTACCGCACTGTAAATCAGCCCGAAAATTTCTATCTCGTTCCGCTTTATGATGTTACAGACGAGCCTTACACGGTTTATTTCACAAAGAGATAAAGCATTTTAATAAAAAATCCGCATTTCAGTCAACCGGGACTTGAAATGCGGATATTTTTGTTGTATAATCAAATTTTACGTTTTATACTAAACACCATTTAAAATTTGGAAAAAATCAAGCCGACAATCGTGATTTCGGCGCAGATTTTTTCCTGTATTTTATTGGTGTTTAGTATTGCTTATGGTGCTTGTGAACAAATTGTTTAATTTTTATTTTTGTCGTACTTTTGTCGTGGCACTGACCTTTTGCGCATTTGATTTTATGTAATAAAACAATAAAGAAACCCCGCAACTGACGCAGCTGCGAGGTTTATGGGTTTGGTGCGGATAACAGGACTTGAACCTGCACGTCGGGGACACCAGATCCTAAGTCTGGCGCGTCTGCCAATTCCGCCACATCCGCAGAATTTTCACAAGCTATATTATAGCACAAAAAAACTCTGCGGTCAACCTTTTTTTGATTTTATTTGGAGCGTTGACCTTATTTTGCTGCTTTTAAAGCATTTTCAGCACTTTCAAGAGCCTTATCTGCCGCAAGAACAGCCTGCTCGGCGGCGGAGCTGCCTCTTTTAACCGCTTCTTCCGATTCATTGAGGATATCGGCGGACTTTCGTGCCGATTCTGCGCTTTCGGCAGCAAGGCTTCGCACCTCATCGGCAACAACAGCAAATCCCTTGCCGTTTTCGCCTGCACGGGCAGCTTCTATCGCGGCGTTGAGCGCAAGCATATTCGTCTGAAAAGCTATGTCCTCGATAGCGCCGATGATAGACTTTATGCGCTGATTTTTCTCACCGATGATGTTTACGGCTTCGGCGAGTTCGGACGATCTTTCACGGCTTTCCTTTATCATTTTTTCAGCTTCGGCAGCCGCCAATGCTGTATCTTTTCCCGAAGCCTCGGCAGCTGTAAGCTTTGCTTCAAGCGTTTTTATGCGCTCTTCAAGCTCGGCTTTTTCATTATTTGTACGTTCAAGCTCTGCACCGAGAGCGGCAAGCTGCTTTTCCGTTTCTTCGGAAACAAAAGCGGGCACGGAGCGTTCGGGTTCAGGTGCTGATATCTTCTGCACGGGAGTATGTTCTTCCTGCACGGGCGTGGTGAGAACGGGGAGATCCTGCACTTTCGGGGAGTTGATCTCGGCAGCTTTTTCTTCGTCTGTCTTGCCAATGAGAAAGCAGCATATCGCCGAGGCAGCAGCGGCAAGGACAGCCGCGATCACTGCCGTTACAGCTATAAAAGGTCGGCTGTCGGTCTTTTCGGGAAAGCTGTAATCGAACATTTCGAGCGAAAATTCACCGCACTGCTCGCTCGCTTTATCATAAGCAGGGGAGTTGAGTTCGGTCGAGATGATAGTTTTGCCGCCGACGGAAAGCTTCGCACCAATATCTTTAAGCGAAGCGAAGTATCCGCCGAAATAGTCTGCATCACAACCGCAGACAGTGATATTGCCGTTTGCGGAGTTTGTTACGGCATAGTAAAGATTGCCCGAATTTTCATCGAAAATGAATCCGTCCGAAACAGAGAGAACTTCCGTTGAGCTGTAATTTTTTCCGCTTGCAAAGCCGACGCTTTCGCCGCTTTTGATAAAGTCAAGGCTTATCCCAAGTCCCGAAAGTGCGCTGTTTCGGTCGCGGAGCGCATAGCTCTTGAATTCATCGGGCGCATATCGTATAGATGCGAGTTCGGAGGTTTCGTTGGCTGTCGCTTTCATAAGGTCAGCTTTTTCGGATATGTAAAGGGCGGTGCTTTCTGCCGAAGCGCTTACGGACGATGCCTCATCAGTGCGCACGTTAAGCTTTATGCCGAGTGTGACTGCGCAGACTGCAAGCAGAGCGGTGCAAAACGTAACTGCGGCTGTGGCTTTTATCTTAGCCGATCTTTTATTCAATCCGAACGCCTCCTTTTAGCATATTTTCACGGATAATGTCATATATATTTATTATAACGTAAAATCCCGTAGAATGGAATACTTTGTTAATAAATAAATGTAAATATACTATTGAATAAAAATTAATTTAATATTAACCAATTACAAAATTCTTACAAAGCAAGAAAACCCTTGAAAAAAGCCGCACAGTGTGCTATAATTTCGATAGCAAATGAATATTATGGAAAGGAATAGAAAAATGGCACAGCAGAAAAAACGCAGGAAGAAAAAAATCAGCAAACAGGCTCTTATCCTGCGGTGGATAATGATAATAATACTCATTCTTCTCGTCTGGTTCGCAGTGAAAAAGATAGCTTCGGCTTTCAAAAAGGTCGATGATACCGCATCGGTGACTTCCTCGGTCACATCGGCAAGCACTTCGCAGACAAGCGGCGAGACAGACGGAACAACAGACAGCATTGCAGATGATACGAACGGGATCGTTATAGGTGCAGGTGATGATATGACGGAAACAACGGCAGAGCAGGAAAACATCGATAATGCGTGGGCAATGTTCCTCGTGAACAACCAGAATCCGCTCCCCGACGATTACGATAAGCGCATCAAAGTTAAAAAAGTCTATTCAAACGGCGAACGTGATTTTGATTTTGACGAACGTGCCGCTGATTACCTTATAAATATGTTCGCGGCGGCGAAAAAGGACGGCATAAATCTCACCGTAAATTCGTCCTACCGCACTATTGAGTACCAGCAGTTCAACTTTGACAGAAGCGTACAGCAGCGTGTCAATAACGGAATGAGCTATGACGAAGCAGTTCTCGATACCGAAAAAGAGGTCGCATATCCGGGAAAAAGCGAGCATAACGCAGGACTTTCCGCAGATATTTTCTCCGATGAGTATGTAAGCTTCGACGATGATGGCTTCAAGAATACCAAAGCGTATGCGTGGCTTATGGAAAATGCCGCAGACTATGGCTTTATCCTACGTTATCCCGAGGGAAAGGAAGACGAAACGGGCATAATCTATGAACCGTGGCATTACCGCTTTGTCGGTGTTTACTATGCGCATAAGGTTAGCGAAAGCGGACTTTGCCTTGAAGAATATTTTAAGGCAAACGGCTGGCTTGATGAAAACGGCACGGCAATTAAAATGACAGTTGAATAATATACAAAGCTCCGCGAAGCAAAATAAAGTTTAGGTCCACCCTTTGAAAAGCGTGGACCTAAACTTTATGTGCTTCGCGGTGGGAGCTGTTGTTTGTTACTTATTCTCTTCATCCGCAAGTTCCGTAGCTGCGGCTTCGATCTGCGGACGCATTTTCAGAAATACATCGGTCAGTATCGGGTCAAAGTGTGTTCCCGATGATCCTGCGATTATCCCGAATGCTTTATCAAATGAGAATGCCTCTTTATAGCATCGCTTTGAAACGAGTGCGTCAAAGACATCGGCGATCGCCATTATTCTTGCGCAGAGAGGTATCTCCTCGCCGCAAAGTCCTTTCGGATAGCCGCTTCCGTCCCATTTTTCATGGTGACATTCTGCGACCTGCGCCGCCATATCAACGTAATCCTTATTTTCAATATCGCTCATAACGCTGCGGATAATGCGTCCACCCTCGGAGGCGTGGTCTTTCATTATATCGAATTCCTCGGGTGTCAGCTTGCCCTGCTTTCGCAGGATAAGGTCGGAGATGCTTATTTTTCCGATATCATGCATAGGTGCGGCACGGACGAGAAGCTCAATATATTCATCGGTGAGAATATCGGTGTAATAACCCATTTGACGTGTATTTTTGGCAAGCATTTCGACATAGCGGCTCGTTCTTATGATGTGTCCGCCCGTTTCCCCGTCACGGCTTTCGATAAGGTTTGCAAGTCCGCTGATAGTGCTTGACTGTATCTTGATTATGCGCTCGTTATGCTCAATAAGCTCACGGTTCTTTGCATCAAGCTCTTCTTCAAGCTTATCCTTGTATTTTTCAAGCTGAGAAGCAAGCGAAACACATATAAAAATGCATATTATGACTGCCATTGTGATAGTGATTATGCATACGGATTTTATGATATTCGATACATAAACAAGGCGGTGCATCTCTTCATAAGCATCGGTCATTTCGCTCTCGGCGAGTGCTTTTATATCCTTAGTGCTCTGCTCGATCGATATGACGTTGCTTTTCAGGTCATTGTTTATATAGTATATCGCTGTGTTAGACTGACCGTTATCGTATATCCGCTGCGTGATCTCGGCGGTGCTGAAATAACTCTGAATGTCGGAATAAAGCTTGTGGTAAAGCTGCTCACGGGTGCCGCTGTTCATTTTGTCCGAAAGCCCGGACATTATATCCTGCACCTCGGACCTGCGGCTTTCAAGCTCCTGCAATCTTTCAAGGTTTGAAGCGTCATCGCTTCCCGGCAGTACCATTTCGATGAGAATATTATGGTAGGAGAGCATTCTGCTGATAACAGTGTCAATTTTCAGACAGTTGTCAACATAGTCACTCAGCATTTCTTCGTAGCTATCATTCATTTTGGAGATACGATGCTGCATTATACCGATCCCGCCAACGCCGATGATGCCTGTAATAAGTACAAGAATGAATATCTTGAACGCTGTTCCTCTGCTGTGAAATGTCAAATGCTCACTCCCTTATCCTGTGTGCTCTGAAAAATTATTCCTTTGCGGTTATTCCCTCGACCATTGTGTCAAGAAGCTCCTGAAGGTCACAGCTGTCGGGGTTTTGGCTCGCAATAGTCGATCCGAAAATATAGGACGGATCCCAGAATTTGCTGCCCACATACTGTGTATAGGAGTATTTCGACTGATCGCTCAAAGCTTTTACTGCAGGGGAGGATCTGACGATATCGGTATCGGCTGCCTTGACATTGGCAGGACATTCACCCTTGAGCCTGAAAAATTCAAGCTGTTTTTCCTCGCTTGTCAGTTCCTCCGCAAGCTTCATTGCCCACTCGGCGTTTTCGGAGTAAGCATTTATGCCGATAAGCTTGTAGCCGGCAAAGCTTGCCATTTGCAGCTTTTTGCCTGCGGCGGTGTATGTCGGCAGCTTTGCGGCTGCGTAGCCGTCACCGTAAGCAGCAGAGAGCTTTTCTGCGTTCCATGCGCCGCTCACGCCTGCGATAACTTCGCCGTTGGCCGCGCCCTCAGTAAGCTTGTCACTGTTAAGGCTCGCAAAACCCGAGCTGCCTGCGATCTTAAGCATCGCCTGCGCAACATCTGAGCCTGTTATCGGCGTTTCGGTCGAGTTCCAGTTGCAGTGGTTAGTCACTCCGTCCGGGTCAAGTCCAACGTCCAGACCTGCGCCCTTGAAAAATGAATAGATATACCAGCCGCTGCCGAAATCCATTGCGAAAAGCTTATTGTTCTTTTCACATATATCAAGTATCGTGTCAAGGTCGCCTATATCCTCTTCGCTGAAATAATCACTGTTGTAGTAAAGGAAATAGCAGTTGCCCGCAACGAACGGATAAGCATAGTATTTCCCGTCACGTTCGGACGAGAGTGCAGCACCCGAACCGGCACCGCCGCAGTATTCGTCTATATATCCGGCTTCGGACGAAATATCCCGGAGTGCTCCGCAGCCGATAAGCTCGTCAAGCTGATCGTCGGCAAAAACGAAAAGGTCAGCCGCATTTTCGGGCGATGCCATGACCGTTTCCTTGCAGGTCTCTTCTTTTTCTTCGCTTACGGTAATGACAAAGTTGACCTGATCCGAGTATTTCTGTGCAAACTCCTGAGCTGCGTTTTCAAAAAAATCGCAGTATTCGCTCGTTGCCCAGACAGAAAGCTTTACATCGGGCAGCTTTTTTGCACAGCCGCCGAATGATGTCATTGCGATAAGTGCCGCACAGACGGCGGAGGTACACTTTAATATCTTTTTCATATCTGTCACCGACCTTTCGTAAAAATGCCCTGTCAGCTTATTTTTCTTCAGCAAAAGCACTGTTCCTTATGTTCTGCATACGGACATCAAGACGGGCGATATCCTCTGCACATTCCCGAAGCTCCTTTGAGATCTCTTCCGCATTCGCACCGAGATGCTTTTTATATTTTACCTTGTGTTCAAGGCTTGCCCAGAAGTCCATTGCAATCGTGCGGAACTGGACCTCGACAAGCATATGCTTTGTTTCGTTAAAAAGAAATATTGGTATATCGAGTATGAGATGCAGACTGCGGTAGCCGCTTGGCTTAGGGTTGGTTATGTAGTCCTTGCGTTCAATAACGATAACATCGTCCTGACTGCCGAGCTTGTCCGCAAGCATATAGATATCATCGGGGAACGAGCAGATAACACGTATCCCCGCAACATCGTGAACATATTTTTCGATGTTTTCTATTGTAACGGCGTGACCCATGCGCCTGAGCTTTTCAACGATGCTGTCGGGTCGCTTTATGCGGCACTGTATCGACTCGAACGGATTTCGCTCACCGTCTATCGAAAGATCGATATTGAGAACTTCGAGCTTGGTTTTTATCTCGAGCATCGCACAGCGGTACTGATTCATAAGCTTGAAATAAGGTTCAGCCATTTCCATAAGTATCGGTGCGTTATCCGAGTTGATAAGGTTGCCGAGCTTATTTACATCATTCTGTATTTCCATAAAAGGTTATCTCCCAAACAATATATTGTCAAGGAAAAAGCAGGTTTTTCCGATAGTTTCTTCTAATTTATTATTGTATCATAATTTCAGTCTTATGTCAATAAAAACACAAATTTCTTTGCCATAATATTACGGAAATCTGTACAAAAGAACGAAAATAACAGCTTAAACGATATAGTTTCAGAAAGTTTTTCGGGAGGAAAAATAACGTTAAAATATTGGAAATAATGAAAGAGTTTTTTATCCCAAAGCTTAATTTTCACACCGCAAAAAGGCTTAGTTTTATGCAATATATCAATTGAAAATCGATTTCATTTCGATTATAATTAAGACTGCATTTTTCGAGAAAGAATTGATGAAAAGGAGAACGTTTTCCGCTGCGGAAAACTGTGTTTTACTATGGATAATATCACAAGAAGACAAAACGAAATGGCATATATCGCTGATGAGGCCTGTCAGGCGCAAGGAATGGAAAATAAAAAGCGTCTTTACGAATTTAATCACGCAAAACCGTGGGAAACGGAGAATATGGCACGGCTAATCGATTCGATTCTGGGTTCGCACGGAAAAAATACGGCTATTCTTCCGCCTTTTCAGTGCGATTATGGAAAAAATATTGAAGTAGGGGACAATTTCTTCGCAAATTATAACCTTACTGTTCTCGATGTTGCAAAGGTAACTATCGGGGATAATGTTATGATCGCTCCGAATGTTGCGATATACACAGCAGGTCACCCCGTTCACTATGAAGCACGGAACACGATGTATGAATACGGCATCTCCGTTACTATCGGCGATAACTGCTGGATAGGCGGAAATACTGTTATCTGCCCCGGCGTAAAGGTCGGAAACGGCGTTGTTATCGGCGCAGGCAGCGTTGTCACAAAGGATATCCCCGACAACGTTATCGCCGCAGGAAATCCCTGCCGTGTTATCCGCCCGATAACCGACGATGACAAGCAGTATTATTTCAAGAACAGAAAATTCGATGATGAAGCAATGAAGGCAGTGAATGAATATGGCAAGAACAAAAAGTGAGTTTACCAATAAGCTTATAAGGCTGGTTATTCCGATAACCCTCCAGCAGATAATGCTTGCGCTCGTGAGTATCACGGACGCTGTAATGCTCGGCGTTCTCAATCAGGACTCTCTCTCTGCGGTTTCACTCGCAGGTCAGGTAACGTTCGTTTTCAACCTCTTTGTTTATGCTATCGGCGCAGGCGTTTCTATCTTTGCGGCGCAGTATTGGGGCATCGATGACAAAGTTTCGGTAGAAAAGATCCTCGGCATCGGAATGAAGCTTTCGGTGATAGTTTCACTGCCGTTCACATTTATATCGCTGTTTTTCCCGAGAGTGTTCATGCACTGCTTCGCCTCGGACGAAACGCTTATTGCCTACGGTGCGGAGTACCTGCGGTATGTTGCGCTCTCGTTCCTGCTGACGAGCATTTCACAGATATATCTGAGTGTTATGAAGAATTGCGGATTTGCCGCAAAAAGCTCGATAATCAGCTCCGCATCGGTCATCGCAAATATCATCTTTAATGCGCTTCTCATCTTCGGACTTTGCGGATTTCCGAAAATGGGCATCGCAGGTGCGGCTGTCGCAACGGTCATTTCAAAGGTAGTAGAGCTTGTGTGGACATTGATAGTAATGTTCCGAAGCTGCGCGATAAAAATTCGCTTCAAGTATATTTTCCACAGCGATGAAACGCTTCGTCATGACTATTATAAATACACTCTCCCGATACTCGGAAACCAGCTTGCGTGGGGACTCGGCTTCACAATGTACACCGTTATCCTCGGCCACATGGGCAGCGATGCGGCAGCTGCAAATTCCATTGCAAATATCGTCAAGAACCTTGTTATCTGCGCCTGCACGGGCGTTGCAACGGCAAGCGGAGTTATCGTCGGCGCAGAACTCGGACAGGGCAAGCTTGATACGGCGAAGGAGTACGGCTCAAAGCTTTGCAGGATATCGCTTGTCAGCGGCATAGCTTCGGGTGCGGTTATCTTATGCGTAATACCGTTTGTTCACCTCTTCGGCAGTCTTACCGACACGGCGAGAGAATATCTGAGGGTAATGCTTGTTGTCTGCTCGTATTATGTTATAGGAAAAGCGATGAATATGACCGTGATCTCGGGTATATTCGCAGCAGGCGGAGATTCAAAATTCGGCTTTAAGTGCGACTCGATAACAATGTGGTGCGTGACCGTCCCGATAGGACTTATCGCAGCATTCGTGCTGAAGCTGCCCGTTCTCGCAGTTTATATCGTAATAAACATAGACGAGATAATCAAGCTCCCTGCGGTTTATAAGCACTACAAGAAGTACGTTTGGCTGAAAAAGCTCACAAGAGAGGGAATTTAATGCGTAATGCGTAATTCGTAATGCGTAATTGTTTTGTTCCGAAAATTTACTGCGAGAACCGAATTTTGTAGGGGCGGATTTTGTCCCGCATCACAACATAATGTGCTTAATAAACGAATGGCTCTGTTTTTAACGGTTTTATCCGCTAAAAACAGAGCCATTTTCTTTAAAAATGTTCGTCAATTCTTCTATAAAATTCGGTGAAAATGTGCGAAGTAAATAATTACGCATTACGCATTAAGCATTGATCAAAGGTTTTCTCTGAAGAATTCCGCCATAGCTTCTGCGGCTTTGTCCTCGTCTGCACCGTTTATCGTAACGGTCACGGTGTCACCGTGCCTGATGCCAAGACCCATGAGCATCATTAGTTTTGTTGCGCTGACGGATTTGCCGCCTTTTTCTATCGTTATACTGCTCGAAAATTCTTTCGCTTTCTTTGCAAGAAGTCCCGCAGGGCGCGCGTGAAGCCCTATTTCGTCTTTTATTGTATAGCTGAATGATCTCATTGTTATCCTCCCGATATGCTTTTTCGGTAGGATAACCGTTTTCTTCAAAAATATACGAAAAACGGCTGCTACGGAAAAATCACCGCAGCAGCCGTTTTATATGTTTATGCAAAAATTATTTTATCATAGCAAGTGTATCTCTTGCGATGAGGAGTTCCTCATTTGTAGGAACGATCCAGACCTCGACCTTGGAATCGGGTGTGGAGATCTTGATGAGTTCGCCTCTTGTGGACTTGTTCTTTTCGGTATCGATCTTAATGCCGAAGAATTCCATATCCTTGCAAACGCCCTCACGGACTTCCCAAGCGTTTTCGCCGATGCCGCCTGTGAAGAGTACAGCGTCAAGTCCGTTCATTGCTGCTGCGTAAGAGCCGATATACTTTTTGATCTGGTACTGGAGCATCTCGGAAGCGAGGATAGCTCTCTTGTCGCCCTTTTCTGCGGCTGCTGTGATGTCACGGTTGTCGCTGGAGATTCCCGAAATGCCGAGGAAACCTGACTTCTTGTTCATATATTCGCTCATTTCGGCAGCGGAGAAGCCGTGCTTTTCCTGAATGTATGTAACAGCGGAGGGGTCAACTGCGCCCGTTCTTGTTCCCATAAGAACGCCGTCGAGAGGTGTGAAGCCCATGGAAGTATCAACGGACTTGCCGCCGTTGACAGCTGTGACGGAAGAGCCGTTTCCAAGGTGGCAGGAAACGATCTTGAGATCCTTTATATCCTTGCCCATAGCGTCTGCGAGAGCGTGGGAAACGAAGCGGTGAGATGTGCCGTGGAAGCCGTACTTTCTGACGTGATAGTTCTCATAATCCTCATAAGGAAGACCAAACATAAATGCCTTTTCGGGCATTGTCTGGTGGAAAGCTGTATCGAAAACAACGACCATAGGAACGCCCTCGGGGAGGACTTTCCTGCAGGCGCGGAGTGCGAGTGCGTGAGCGTGGTTATGCACGGGAGCAAGCTCTTTCATCTCATCGATCTTGTCGATAACTTCATCGGTAACGAGAGTTGTCTTATCGAAAACCTCTGCGCCCTGAACGATCCTGTGACCTACAGCGGAAATTTCGCTCATCGACTTGATAACGGAAGCTTCACCCGTTGTAAGAACCTCGACAAGCTTTGCGAAAGCTTCTGTGTGGGTCGGAAAAGAGCATTCTGTCTCAACTTTTCTGCCGTCAAAGGTCTTATGGGAGATGTGTCCGTCAATGCCTATACGGTCGCAGTTGCCCTTTGCGATAACGCTCTCATCGTCCATATTGAGCAGCTGATATTTGAGTGAGGAGCTGCCTGCGTTTACTACCAAAATTAACATAAAAAACATTCCTTTCATATAGTCAAGCCGAGAAAAATACTGTATTTTCTTCCAAATATTAAAAAAAGACTTGACAAAACTGCATTAATCTTATATTATTACTTTATACGGCAAAAATCAAGGGAATTACAATATCTTTAGATTTTTGTAATCATTTATCCATATTTATACATTGAAAATATGGATATATTTGGAGGATAATCTTGATGAAAACATACGGAATCATATGCGAATACAACCCGTTCCATAACGGTCATATCTATCAGATAGAAGAAACGAGAAAGCACGGCGCAGACCATATCGTCTGCATTATGAGCGGCAACTACGTTCAGCGCGGCGACGTTGCGATGATCGATAAGTTCAGGAGAGCGCAGATCGCTGTAAATCACGGCGCAGACCTCGTTATCGAAATGCCCGTTGTTTATTCCCTCGCAAGTGCAGAATACTTTGCACGTGCAGGTGTTATGATGCTTGCGGCTCTCGGCTGCGTTGACGGCATTTCTTTCGGCAGCGAATGCGGAGATATCGAGCTTCTCAAAAATGCCGCAATGGCTACTTTCACGGCAGGAACACCCGAAAAATTAAAGCCTTATCTTGAAAAGGGAATGAACTATCCCGAAGCGCTCCAGACGAGCATTTCCAACGACCACGGCCCTATCATCGGCGGCGTTTTCGATTCACCGAACAATACACTCGCTGTTGAATATCTCCGCGCAATGAAGGTTCTCGGCGTTGATATCGATGCGTTCACGGTAAAGCGTACGGGCGCAGGTCATGACAGCGAAGAAACTGCTGACGGCTTCGCAAGCGGCTCAAAGCTTCGCGAAATGATCGAAAACGGCGAGGATATCAGTGCTTTCGTCCCCGAAGATATGGCTAAGGCTGTTGCCGATTATGATGAAGCAGACCACCTTGCATATTTCGATAACCTTGAAAGAGAGCTTCTCTACGTTCTCAGAACCGCAACACCTAACTTCATCAAGGAAGTTCCCGATATCGCACAGGGCGTTGAGAACCGCATCGCACAGATGGGCAAGGCTGCAAATTCCGTCGATGACTTCCTCAAAATGGTCGATACAAAGCGCTATACACAGGCCAAGTTCCGCCGTGCGCTTCTCAATATGTATCTCGGCATAAAGAAGAACGATCTTCTCGTTCCTCCGACATTCGGAAGGATCCTTGCTTTCAACGAAAAGGGTGCTGAAATCATCAAGGCGGCTTCGGAAAACGCAGAAGCTGCAAACGAGCGCATCAAGGCAGCGCAGGAGAACCCCGAGCTTGCAAATCCAATGGACAAGTTCCTTATTCCTTTCTCCAGCTCGCTCAAGGATATCCTCGATAAGTTCAAGGTTCCGCAGCTCGTTCGTCAGGCAGAGCTTACCTGCCGCAGCTCCGACCTTTATATGCTCGCTTCAAGGAACGTTCGCCCCTGCGCATCGGACTTTACGGCTAAGATCGAGATACAGAAATAAAGCTGTAACTTTTGGAGCTTTTTCCGACAATTTGGCAACAAACTTTGAACAAAATATGCCAAAGTGTAATTAAATTGTAATATTTTTTGTCAAAAAAGCTATTGCAATTAAGGAACTTATATGTTATAATAAACTCGTGAACAGTTATAGACAATGTGTGCTGTAACTTTGATTAAGGTAAATTTTATTTTTGAAAAGGAGATATTAATATGAGCAAAACTTATTTTGGCAGATGCGCTGCTGTAGGTATTGCCGGTCTTACAGCAATGTCCTCTATTGCAATCGTTGCTTCCGCAGCAACACAGACAAGTTCTATCTATGAACTTTCTTACAAGGGTATTGCTAACATTGGTATGGTAAATACTGCAGGATATGCTACAGGCACAAATGAATACTGCACAGGTACTACAACTAAGATGGGCGACGGCTTTGCGGTTGATCTTGCTAAGCTTCTTGCTACAACAACAACTTACACCGAAAAGTCCTATGATTCAAGCACAAACAAGACAACAAGCGCTACAGCAACTATTGCAGCTGCAGATGTTTGGGGTACAGATGCATTTGACGATGTTGAATTTGCAACAGGCGGCACATGGAAATATCAGGAGTTTGATGATACTTATGCTCTTGCTGATGCAAAGCTTGGCGAGCTCTATACCAACAGAGGAACAGGCCTTGATTTTGAATTCAAGACAGAGAGCGAAAGAAACGAAGCTAAGGCATCTATTTCTTCAAAGATCAAGAATGAATACAATACTCTTGCAGGTAATGCATGCAAACGCTTCAATGCGGATATTGATGCTGCTAAGAATGCTGCTCTCAAGGCTATCGACCTCAAATATGAGTCCGATATGGCAACAGCAAATACTCTTACAGGCACAGAAAAGAGTGTTGCAACAAGCAACGCTTCCGCTAAGCGCTCTGCTGCAAAGAACGCTGTAAACGCTTCTGCAACAAAGATCAAGAATGAATTCAAGAGTGCATTCACTGCCTCCAATTTCAGAATGGATTCTGATGGATTTGCTGAAAAAACCTATGCTGTTGTTTTTGGACAGACATTTGCAGGCGTTACGACGAGTGCAACATACAACGGTCAAGATCTTGCAGGTGCTAAGTACTACGCTGTTTCTACAAAGTATGTAAATGATGCATCTTATGCATTCAAGGGCGAGATCCAGCTCAAGGCTAATTACATTGATACAAATGTAAATGGTCTTTGCATCAACGGCAATGACTGGCTCAATTTTGAAGTTATCAACTACAACACAAACAGCGGCGGTAACACAACTCCTGAGGGCAACAAGGACAACAAAAAGGATGATACCAAGAAAGATACAACCACAACCAACTGGTATCCTTCCTCTGCTTCTTACAGAGCTGCAAGCGAAGTTTCTTACCTCGGTGAGAACGGCAGCTGGTACACATCTTCTTCCGCAGCAAGCGTTTACGGCGGCGGTTACACAGGTACTTCCAAGAACTCCAACTTCTCTGCGGTAAACAGTGCAGCTGACGGAAAGGCTATTTACTTCAACTCCACAACAGGTACTTATTCAACATCTTCTTCTACATATTCTTATATTGTAAAGGAAGCTACAACCACAACAACTGACACAAACAACGATCCTTACTACAGCTACTTCTTCAATAACGGAAATAAGAACAATAACACAACTACTTCCGTTCCTGCAGGTTCACCTGCTATCAGCGGTGCTTCCAAGTATGCAGGCTGGACAAATATCTCTGCTTACATCACAAACAGAGCTAAGTCCGGCGGCACATACACAATCAACATGAACGACGGTACAGTTGTTCCTGCTGCTGTTCTCGCTGCTGCAAAGGCTAAGAATGTAACTCTCGTATTCGCTAACGATAACGGTTCTAAGGTTACAGTTAAGCCGGGCAAGGTAAGCACAACTTCCGACCTCAACGTTGCTGTTAAGTACAACGTCAAGGACGTTAAGACTTCCCTCGTTAAGAAGGCTAAGAAGGTAAACAAGGGCACAGTAAGCACAGCTCAGGTTAGAATTGGCGATGACGGTTCTATCGGCGGTACAGAAACTGTTACAGTTAAGTTCTCCAAAAAGAGATCAGGCTGCACAGTTAAGGCTTACCGTCTTACAGAATCCGGCTCCCTCAAGAAGGAAGCTACAGGCACAGTTGCATCAACAGGCCGTGTAAACCTCAACCTTACAAAGGGCGGTTCTTACCTCCTCGTTGTAATTGATGACTAATTGAAGTCTGACAACTGAAAATTAAAAATTATGCTCCGCAGGGAAACCTGCGGAGCATTTTTGTATTATATCAAAAAAGCTGCCCGAAGTGATTCGAACAGCTTTTTATACTAAACACCATTTAAAATTTGGAAAAAATCAAGCCGACAATCTTGGATATATGCGATTTCGGCACAGATTTTTTCCTGTATTTTATTGGTGGTTAGTATTATACTAAACACCATTTAAAATTTGGAAAAAATCAAGCCGACAATCTCGAATATATAGGATTTCGGCGCAGATTTTTTCCTGTATTTTATTGGTGTTTAGTATTATAATCAAAGCCTTGACTTAAAATCTTCATATGAAAATGACTTTATGATCTGGTTTTCACCGTTTTCCCGTCGGTAAATGATAGTAGGGAGAGGTATTCCATTGAATGTGTTGTTCTTGACCATTGAGTAGATAGCCATATCCTCGAAAACAAGTCTGTCACCGACTTTAAGGGGAGCGTCAAAGCTGTAATCACCAATTATATCCCCCGCAAGGCAAGTCGGCCCGCCAAGACGATAGGTGTAAGCTTTTTCGCCTGCTTTTTCAGAGCCTTGTATGTTTGGACGATAGGGCATTTCAAGCACATCGGGCATATGACATTCCGCAGAGGTATCAAGAATTGCAATATTCATACCGTTTTGGAAAACATCGAGAACTTCCGTGACAAGAAAACCTGCATTGAGGGCAATGGCTTCACCCGGCTCAAGATAAATTTCAAGCGGAAAACGCGATTTTATACCCGAGATAAGGTCACATAATGCGTCACGGTCATAGTTGTCGCGCGTGATATGATGTCCGCCGCCGAAATTGAGCCAAGTCAGCTGTGGAAAATACTTTCCGAATTTTTCCTCAAAAACCTTGTATGTACGGACAAGAACATCAGAGTTCTGCTCGCACATCGTATGAAAATGAAGTCCGTCAATACCCTCAGGGAGATTATCGGGCAGAGCTGAAACAACTGAACCAAGCCGTGAATTCGGAGCGCATGGGTCGTATATCTCGGTTTCCTGCTCGGAATACTCAGGATTTACACGGATAGCGCAATGAATTTTTCTGCCGCTTTCCTTAACGATTGGATAGAACTTTTCAAACTGTGCAACATTGTTGAAAACGATGTGATCGCAAATTTTTACAATCTCACGGAAATCATTTTCGCGGTAGGCAGGGTTGAAAACGTGAACTTCGCCGCCCATTTCTTCATAGCCGAGCCGTGCTTCATAAAGTCCGCTTGCAGTCGTTCCGCAGAGGTACTGACGGATAAGCGGATAGGTGCAGTACATCGAAAATGCTTTCTGCGCAAGGATTATTTTGCAGCCGCAGCGGTCGGAAACGCTTTTGAGAATTTCAAGATTCCTGCGCAGAAGCGCTTCGTCCGTGATATAGCAGGGAGTAGGAACGCCGTTCGTCATTCTTTCTTTTCTCCTTCGTTTTTTTGACCTTCTATTTTATTTTCCTCTTCGATCATCTTTTCTGCTTCCTCAACATTGTCAACTATTTCAATATTTTTCAGCTGCGATTCAAGATTTGCCTTAAAATCTGCACGAAATTCGTTTCGCAGAGCGGTCTGTTCAGCTTTTTCAGCGTCGGTCAGACCCTCGGGGGTTCTCGATTTACGCGCAAGTTCATTTATTCGGTCGATTTTATCCTGTGTCATAAAACAACCCTTCTTTCAAATTAATATGCTGTTATACTAAACACCATTTAAAATTTAGAAAAAATCAAGCCGACAATCTTGTGGCTGTTGAAAACAGGTTTATATGCGATTTCGGCGCAGATTTTTTCCTTTATTTTATTGGTGTTTAGTATTATTATAGCACAAAAAAAACGTGATTTCAACTTTTTTGCAAAACTTGGCGCGGCAAATTTCATCTGTAAGCTTTTTTGCTAAAAAATACTGGACAAAATATATAGTATATGGTATAATATAAACAGATTATGAAATGAGGTGTACGTAATGTCACATTGGATAGAAAAAAGCAACGTTTACCATATTTATCCGCTCGGATTCTGCGGCTGCGAAAAAACACGTGCCGAATCAGCCGAAACTCCTGTACCGAGAATTCGCAAGGTCATCGACTGGATACCTCATCTTAAAGAGATGAACTTCAATGTCGTTTACTTCGGACCTGTATTTGAATCGGTAAAGCACGGTTACGATACTATCGACTACAAAGTAATCGACCGCCGCCTCGGAACAAACCGGGATTTCAAAGATGTTTGCGATGCTTTGCATAAAAACGGCATAAAAGTTGTACTTGACGGTGTTTTCAACCACGTCGGAAGAGATAACGTTCAGTTTATGGACGTTCGCCGGAACAAGGGCGGCTCACGCTACAAGGATTGGTTCTGCGGCCTTAACTTCGGCGGAAATTCCGCTTACAATGACGGATTCTGGTATGAGGGTTGGAACAACTGCTATGACCTTGTAAAGCTCAATCTTCACAACGGCGAAGTAGTGGACTATCTTCTCTCCGCTATAAAATACTGGATAGAAGAATGGGACATCGATGGTATCCGCTTCGATGCTGCTGACTGCCTTACCGATGATTTCATCAAGCGCGTACATAATTTCACACGCGGAATGAAGCCCGATTTCTGGCTTATGGGCGAAATTATCCACGGAAATTACGCTCACTGGGCAAACCCCGAAATGTTCGATTGTGTAACCAATTACCAGTGCTACAAGGGCATCTATTCTTCGCACAATGACAGAAACTACTTTGAAATTGCCCATTCTATCGAGTATCAGCTCGGTCAGTATGGTCAGATATATATGTATAACTTTCTTGACAATCATGATGTTCCCCGCCTTGCATCAGTGCTCCGCAACCCAGATCATATCGAGTGCTGCTACACGATGATGTATATGATGTACGGTGTTCCGTCCGTTTATTACGGTAGCGAATTCGGTATCAAGGGCGTAAAGGGACAGGGCGAGGACGCCGATCTTCCGCTCCGTCCGTGCATAGAGCTTGATATGCCCGAGCAGAACGAAAAGCTTCTGAAGCATATTTCCGCGCTCGGCGCTATCCGTATGAGCATTCCTACCGTTCAGACGGGTTCTTATGCAAAAATGGAACTCAAAAATCAGACGTTCCTTTTCAAGCGTGAAAAAGACGGCGATATAGTTTACATCGCACTCAATATCAGCGACGGTGACTATATTTTCCGATTCAATACAAAGTATTCAAAGCTCGCAGACAGACTTTCGGGCAGACAGTTTACTGTAAACAACGGCAATGCCGAAGTTACCGTTCCGAGAAACTGCTCGATGATACTCGTTGACAGTGAGATTACTCCCGTAAAGGAAGAAGCACCTGCCGAAGCTCCCAAGGAAGAGCCGAAGCCGACAGAAGCTGCTCCAGAGAAGCCTGCCGAGCCTGCTCCGACAGCTGAGGAAGTCAAGACTTCCTGCGTAACTCCTGCTGCCGACAAGGGCAACGGCGTTAAGTCGCTCGGTGTTCCCGACGGAAGAACACCCGTTATCGGCGGACACTACAAGCATTTCAAGGGCGGCAACTACGTTCTTCTCAATATTGCAAAGGATCACGAGGTATGCACTCCGATAGCAGTTTATATGTCGCTTGACGGCAAGCCCGATGTATGGGCAAGACCGCTCGATATGTTCCTTGAAGATGTTGACGATCACGGCGTTCGCAAGCCAAGATTTGAATTTATTGCTGACTGATATGTAATACGGGGAATTTTCCCCGTATCAGCTGTTTTTTGATATATCAGTTACAGCACTTCTTGACGAAGGATTCGCAGTCCACGCATTCGGGAACTTTGGGGTCGGGTTCGTGTGTTCCGACCTTAATGGATTCGAGTGTGCAGTAATTTTCATTGCACATATTGAATTTGCAGGAAGATACGTCGCAGTGGATACTTGGATTCTTAGGCATGATAAAAGATCTCCTTTAGTTTGATTTGCCTTTTCGGCACGATATTATTATTTGTTGCAATTGCTTAAAAATTCGTTGGAAATAACTTGGAGAAATAAATGGATATCTATATTCCTGAAAATGTAAAAAAAATATTGAATACGCTCGAAAAAAGCGGATATGAAGCTTATATCGTCGGCGGCTGCGTCCGCGATTCCATTCTCGGAAAAAATCCGCGCGACTATGATGTTACGACTTCCGCACAGCCTGAGGAGGTAAAAGCCTGCCTTTCCGAGTTCAATGTTATCGAGACCGGACTTAAACACGGCACAGTGACGGTAGTTTCGGGCGATGATTATGTCGAGGTAACAACTTTCCGCGTTGACGGCGAATATCTCGACCACCGCAGACCTCAGTTCGTTGAGTATGCGAAGAACCTTGCCGATGATCTTTCAAGGCGTGATTTTACGATAAACGCAATGGCATACAATGCCAAAATAGGCATTGTCGATAACTACGGCGGTCAGAAAGACCTGTTCAGGCAGATAATACGAAGCGTCGGAAATCCGAGCATTCGCTTTGATGAAGATGCACTGAGGATCATCCGTGCTTTGCGTTTTGCATCTGAGCTTGGATTTGAGATAGACCAGCAGACTGCAAAAGCGATACACGAAATGAAAAATATGCTGCTGAATATTTCGGCTGAACGCTTGGCGAAGGAATTCGAGCTTCTCGTTATGGGAAGCGCTCCTGCAAATATACTTGTTTCGTTCGCAGATGTGTTCGGAACGCTTTTCCCCGAGATATTGCCATGCGTAGGGTTCGACCAGCACAGCAGATACCATATTTATGACGTTTGGAAGCATACGGCTGTCGCGGTTGAGAATTCAATTCCCGACCGTGAAGTTCGTCTTGCACTGTTCTTTCACGATATCGCAAAGCCGAAGTGCTGCGTTTTCGATGAAGAGGGCAGCGGACATTTCCCCGGACATGAAGTTGAGAGTGCTGAAATGGCTGAAAAGATAATGCGCAGAATGAACTTTTCGTCCGATACGATAAAATGTGTAACGCAGTTGATAAGATTCCATTATGTTACACCGATAGATGATGAAAAGGTCGTTAAAAAGCTTCTTGCAACGATAGGACCGCAGTATTTCTTCAAGCTGACCGAACTGATGAAGTCGGACAGCCGTGCAAAGCAGAGTATATGTTTTGAGCGGGTTCAGATACTTGAAGCAATGGAAGCGAAAGCGGAGCGTATCCTTGAAAACAAGGAATGCATAAGCGTTTCACAGCTTGACATAAAGGGAACGGACATTGCCGCTCTCGGTGCGCAGGGAAGCAGGATAGGCGAAGTCCTTGACGAGCTGCTTTCGATGCACATTGACGGAAAAGTCCGCAATGAGAAAAACGAGCTTATTGCGGCTGCTGAAAAACTGATATGAATTCAAACGAAACTGCTGCGGTGGATCTGCGGCAGTTTCGTTTTTATACTAAACACCATTTAATACTAATTCCAGACCAACCTA
>UMDR01023553.1_pt1 | contig 30774 bp, 22 predicted proteins | sample 1964541 | NCBI WGS metagenome assembly UMDR01 (sample SAMEA4835999, study PRJEB28245) | human gut metagenome | biome: gut microbiome; material: fecal sample | place: Denmark | collected 2008 | reverse complement strand
GGCGCGGGCGGATTGGACGTTGCGGTCGCGATGGGCGGCGGTGCGTATTATCTGGCGTGCCCGCGTGTCGTCGGCGTGCGCCTGCATGGCAAGCTGTCCTACGGCGTTGCGGCGAAGGATATTATTCTGGAAGTCCTGCGCCGGCTGACCGTCAAGGGCGGCGTCGGCAAGGTGATGGAGTACATCGGCGACGGCGTGAAAACGTTGAGTGTCCCGGAGCGTGCAACGATTACGAACATGGGCGCGGAACTCGGCGCGACGACATCCATCTTCCCGTCGGATGAAGTGACCCATGCGTTCCTCAAAGCGCAGCAGCGCGAGCAGGACTTCGTGCCGCTGTCCGCAGACCCGGATGCGGCGTATGACGAAATCCTTGACATTGATTTGACCGCGCTTGAGCCGCTCGTCGCGAAGCCCCATATGCCTGACATCGTGGAAACCGTCAAGCAGTGCGGCCCGATTAAGGTCGATCAGGTGTTTATCGGTTCCTGCACCAACTCCTCCTATACGGATATGATGCGCGTTGCCCGCATTTTGAAGGGCAAGACTGTGCATCCGGACGTAAGCCTGGTCATCGGCCCCGGATCGAAGCAGGTGCTGACGATGCTGGCGCGCAACGGCGCTTTGGCGGACATGATTGCGGCGGGCGCGCGCATTCTGGAATCCGCTTGCGGGCCATGCATCGGCATGGGACAGTCGCCGCGCACGAACGCCGTCTCCGTTCGCACGAACAACCGCAATTTCTACGGCCGCAGCGGAACAAAGTCCGCCGGCATTTACCTGGTCTCCTGCGAGACGGCGGCTGTCACGGCGCTGACTGGCGTGCTGACGGATCCGCGCTGCCTTGACATTGACCTCGACATCCCGATGCCGGAGACGTACACCGTCAACGACAATCTGGTCATCCCTCCGGTCGCGCCGGGCGAAGAGGACACGGTGGAGGTCGTCCGCGGCCCGAACATTCAGCCCTTCCCGCTGGGCAAGCCGCTGGCGGATGCCATTTCCGGCAAGGTGCTGCTGAAGATGGAGGACAACATCACCACCGACCACATTGCGCCGTCGGACGCGAAGCTCCTGCCGTTCCGCTCGAACGTGCCGTACCTGTCGGACTTCTGCCTGACCCCTGTGGACGCGACGTTCCCGGCGCGCGCGAAGAAGGAAGGCGGCGGCATCCTCGTTGCGGGCATGAACTACGGGCAAGGGTCGAGCCGCGAACACGCTGCGCTTGTCCCGCTGTATCTGGGCATCCGCGCCGTCGTCGCGAAGTCGTTCGCCCGCATCCATCAGGCGAACCTCATCAACAATGGCATTCTGCCGCTGACGTTCCAGAATGAGGCGGATTACGACCGCATCGCGCAGGGCGACACGCTGAGCCTGCCGAACGTCCGCGAGACGGTGGAAAGCGGCAGCGACACGTTCGTGCTGCATAATGACACGAAGGATGAGGACTATGTTGTCCTGATGCCGCTGACCGCGCGCCAGCAGGGCTGCATCCTCTATGGCGGGCTGCTGAATTATACAAGAGAGAGCGCAAAGGCGGAATAAGATAGTTTGTCCCCCGGAAGTATGGGCTTCCGGGGGATTTTGCGTTATTATTTCAGGGGGAATAGAGAGGCTTGCGAAAATCTGCTGCTTTTGCTACAATCAAGGGGGAAGGAGACTGTCCTGATGAAAAATATCAAGTACACCGTCACGCATCCTATCTTTGTGTTCATGAAGAAGCATTTCTGCCCGCACTGCAAGGCAGCACTCACAGTGGAAACGGCGCATCATTTGGTGAACTCCCGTTCCGAAGAAGCGAAGAACTACGATTTTTCCACGGAAGACGGCAGGATGATTGGCACAGTTGACTTCCGCAATCCGTATTTTGCCTGCCCGAACTGCCATGCGGAGTTTTCGGTGGAAGAATTGTGGAAAATGGAGAAGGGAAAAAGGGCAAGCAGATAACGCAGGTGAATTGAAAGAATCGTATGAAGCACAAAACAGCCGGGGACTGCTTTTCCAGCAATCCCCGGCTTTCGTAATCCCAATGAACCCTTACTTGACTTCCAGCAGGTTCTTGCATTCCGCGAACGCGCGGCGGCCAATGATTTCAATCGTCGCGGGCAGGGTTACGCTCTTGAGCTTCGTGTTGCCCTCGAACGCCTGCGCGCCGATTTCCACCACCGGCAGACCCGCCACCGTGCTCGGAACGGTCAGCGTCGATGCCGTGCCGTTGTACTTGACGACCACAATGCCCGTCGAGTCGTCACGAACCGCGAACACGAAGTCGCCTGTCACCGTGAATGCCTTGTTGACAGATTCCAACTCCGTATTGCCGGACAGCGCCTTAATCGTGATGGTGTAGTCGCCCGGCTGCAGCAGCTTCAGACCCGGCACCGTGTAGTTCAGCGCCGCCGTTTCGCCCAGCAGCGCAGCCGTGCCATCCGGCGTGGTCAGCAGCAGCTGATACTTCGTTGCGCCGCCAGCAGCCGTCCACGTCACCGTCAGGTCTTCGCCCTGCTTCGCGGCAGGAACGGTCACGGTCAGCGGATCGTCGGTCACATACAGCGTCAGGGACTGCGCCGGGGAAAGTTCGCCAGCGGTCGTTCCGTAGTAGGGCTTGAACTGAATCGTGCGGACACCGTTGCCGCTGCCCAGCGAAGCGAAGGCGCGCTCGATAACCGTCACATCGCCAGTCGTCGGGTAGCTGGTATTTGCCTTGCCGTCCACATACAGGACGACCTTCGTCGCGTTCTTGGTGTTGACCGTGAACGTCACCGGCACATTCAGCTTCACACGGCTGGGATTCATGGTGAAGTTGACGACTTCCGGCTTGTTGACCACGGTCGTCGTCAGTGTAATCGTGTACGCCTTAAACTTTTCGCCCGCCGTCGTGCCGTTGTAAGGCTGGAACTGAATCGTACGGACGCCGCCATTATTCCCCAGCGACGAGAACGACATCGTGAACTCGTACTTCGACATGCTGGTCGTTACGTCCTCAAAGCGGCGGTTCACCTGCCCGTCGACATACATCAGCAGCTTCGTTGCGTTGTCCAGATAAACAGTGAATTTAATCTGCTCGCCCAGCACCGCGGTCGTCTTGTCAATCTTGACATTCGCAATCACGGGGGCAGCAGACGAACCGCTCGCCAGGGAAATGGTGGTTGCGGAGGTCTTGTCGCCGCCGACTGCGCCGTTGTAGGCTTGGAACGCAATGGTACGCTTGCCCCCGTTGTTCCCCAGCGAAGAGAACGCCATGGTGAAGGTGTATTCCGTCATATCAGGGGTGATGTTCTCGAAGCGGCGGTTGACACTGCCGTCGATGTACATCAGCACCTTCGTGGCGTCCTTGATGCGCAGGGTGAAGGTGATATTTTCGCCCAGCGTCGCGTTCGGATTGCTGATTTTCAGCAGCTCAACCCGCGGCTTGTTTGCCACGCTGATGGTAATCGTCTTGGTGTCGGACATAGCGCCGGGCGTGTTGCCATTGTAGGGCTGGAACGCTACCGTGCGCACGCCGCCGTTTGAGCCGAGCGTCGAGAAGGACATCTGGAACGTCGTTGCGCCGTCCTTCACGTCGTAGATGTAGCGGTTCAGCTTGCCATCAATGTAGACACGCATCTTCGTCGTGTTCTTGGTGTTGATGGTGAAGGTGATGGTTTCGTTTAAATCAACCGTGGATTTGTTCAAACTCCAGCTGGTCACGGTCGGCTTGTTCGGGCTTTCGTTTGCGACAGTCACAACACGTTCGGAGGTCTTTTCGCCCGCCGTCGTGCCGTTATAGGCTTGGAACGCAATGGCGCGCTTGCCCCCATTGCTTCCCAGCGACGAGAAGGACATGGTGAAGGTGTATTCCGTCATGTCGGGGGTGATGTCCTCGAAGCGACGGTTGACACTGCCGTCGATGTACATCAGCACCTTCGTGGCGTTCTTGATGCTCAGGGTGAAGGTGATGTTTTCGCCCAGACCCACGGTCGTCTTGTCGATATTCTTTACCGTCACCTGCGGCTTGACAGACGGCTTCGTCAGCGTAATCGTTTGTTCAGCGGACTTTTCGCCGGGCGTATTGCCGTTGTAGGCTTGGAACGCGATGGTGCGCTTGCCCCCGTTGCTCCCCATCGAGGAGAAGGACATGGTAAGCGTCGACGTGTTAGTGGGTACGTCGTAGATGTAGCGGTTGACGCTGCCGTCAATGTACATCAAAATCTTGGTGGCGTTCTTCGTGTGGATGGTGAAGGTGATATTCTCGCCCAGCTCCGCCGTCGCCTTGTCCATTTCGAACGTCGGTTTGCCCGGAATAATCACATCCGCGCGGTCGATGTTTTCGAGGTCATCCGGCACGTCCGTAGGCGCAGGGGTCGACGCGGGCTCTTCGGTCGGCACGACAGCGGGCTCTTCGGTCGGCTCAACAGCGGGTTCCTCGGTCGGCACGACAGCGGGTTCCTCGGTCGGCACGACAGCGGGCTCTTCAGTCGGCACGACAACAGGTTCTTCGGTCGGCACGACAGCGGGCTCTTCGGTCGGCTCAACAGCGGGTTCCTCGGTCGGCACGACAACAGGTTCTTCGGTCGGCACGACAACGGGCTCTTCCGTCGGCTCAACTACAGGTTCTTCGGTCGGCACGGGCGTAGGCGCAGGGGTCGGCACGGGTTCTTCCGTCGCAGCCGCAAGCACCAGCAGGGCACTGGGCATTTCCACACCGCTCGCGAAAACACCGGTGTGACGCTGATTCTCAATGCCCTCTTCCGGCACAGGATGCACTGCATCCGCCGCCAGATAGCCATATGCAACGCCAGCCGTCTGGTCATACACGCAGACGGAAATCCGTTCATTCAGCTGACCCTTCTGCGGACGATGCGTCACATACACTACGCCAGTTACCTGACCAACCAGCTCATCGCCCGTCGGATTCAGGTACAGCTGTGCGCTGCTGAACGTCGCGGCAAAGCCGGAGTCAAAGAACTCGTTCTCCAGCACGGAGCGGCTGTAATCTACGGCTGCTTCGTCCACGATTTCGGGCGCTTCCGTTACCTCGGGAACATCCGTCGTTTCGGGGATTTCCGTTGTTTCAGGAACATCCGTCGCTTCGGGGATTTCCGTTGCTTCGGGAACATCCGTCGCTTCGGGCGCTTCCGTTGCTTCGGGAACATCCGTCACTTCGGGGATTTCCGTTGCTTCAGGAACATCCGTCGATTCCGGTGCTTCCGTCGGCACGACCTCAACCGTTTCCGCCGGCGGAGTTTCCGGCTCTTCTGCAGCCGCCGTCAGCACTGTTCCCATACTGCCCGTTACCATGAATACAGCCAGCAGGAAAGACAATGCCTTTCGCATCCACTTTTTGTCCTTCATCGTCCTCACTCCTTGTTCTGTGCAATCTTCCGGCACGACGTATGGTTGTGCCAATGGCAAGCGATTGCTGTTTTTCCATCTTTCTTTTCGCGGCGAGCTGCAGTGCTCCCGGTGGATATAGCAATCTCTTTCCCAATTCCAGCTATATTGTAACAAATTACAAGTCGGCTGTCAATACTTACCGCGCAGAAAGCCGCATTTTATACGAAAATCAAGGCATTTTCTCTGCATCTGTCTCGCGGAACTGATTTTTCCATTGCCGAATTGCCGTGGTCGGCAAATCAATTTGCGTCTCCCATACGGAGCAGATTCGCTCCTCCAGCACATCCAAATTCCCGCCGCGGGGCAGGACGGGCAGATTCGTGTCCTTCGCGATTTCACTTGCGCGGTTGTCTACCGCCAGAATCAGGCTTCGGCAGCCCATGTTCATTGCGTGGATGCCGCCGTGCAGCCGCGTGCCAACGTAGTCAATCCCGCCTGATGCCAAAAGCGCTGTGTAATCTCGCAGATTCGGCTGAATCAGGTGCAAATTCTGCGTCACGCGCGCATCCATTTGGCGCAGGCAGGCGTAGTCCTCAACTGCTTGCAGCCACACATACACCTCGCGATAGTGCTTTTGCAGCATGGTCAGCATCCGCGCATCCTGCTCCGGGCTGCTACGGTAGTCCGTCAGCGTTGTCACGACGCGCTCCGCCTTGTGCGTCGGAATCTGCGCGCATTTGTCGGCTGTCAGCCCCCACATTGTCGGGCACGCCGTATTCAGCACGTTCGTGATGCCTAGTTTCAGCAGGCGCTGGCGCGTGTATTCGTCGCGCACCGCGTGCAGGTACTGCCCATCCAGCAGCGCTTTTAGAATCCGCTTCGTGTATCCTGTCGGCTCGTCCTGGTATTGATACCACCCCGCGCCCAGCAAAATGACATGCGTGCGCTGAAATTTCTCACGAATCAGGCGGAAATTCAGCAGCTCCCGCTTGTGCAAATCGCCGCAGCGCATCATCACCGCGTCCCGCAGGCGGATATTCCACATCCTTTGGCGGCGCATGTCCGAGGAAAGCAGATTCGTCCCGCAGACAAATGCGTAATCCGCACTGCCGACGTGCTTCATCGATACTTTCGACAGCCTGTCCCGAACCGGCACGGCGACGGACAGCTGCACAGGAAAGCAGTCGTGCAGCACATGCTCGCAGGCGTTGCGGATGATGAAATCTCCCTGATTCGCTGTTGAGATGGTAGGGTCAAAACGCACAATTTTGCGGCAGTGCTGCATTTCCTGATCGATCATGCCTTCTTCCTCCATTTGCGCAAGAAACTCCGCCCTTTTTCAAGCATCCAGCGATATTCTGCCGTCCGCCCCAGCGCCAGCGTGTACAGGAGCGCCGTCACCGCCGCGCAGGTGATGCCCTTGAGGATAATCCACATCAGCGTATGCCCCATCCGCGCGCACAGCAGCAGCGACAGCGCCATCACCGTGCCGTTGAGCAGCAGCAAGCCTCCCTGCGCCTTGAAATACGCGGCAGCGCTGCGCCCGAAGGTGCGATGGAACAGCACTTTCGGCTCATACCAGAAGATGGTGCAGAGCCGTGCCAGCCCTGTTGCGCCGATGATGCCCGCCACGCCGAAGAAGTGCCCCAGCAGGATGGACAGCAGGATGTTGACCAGCGCCGTCATAAACATAACATACTTCATTTGCCGAAAAAGCCCCAGCGTTTCGCGGTACATCCACACGGGCGCGACGATGGTGCTCAGGTAGAACGTGAACAGCACCGCCGCCACTGTCCCTGTATCCATCAGGTATTCTTCGCCCACCCAGATGGGGATGAAATCCTGCACAATCGCGCCGTACGCGGCGACGCAGAAGCCTGTAATCGCCCCGAAGAGGACAATCAGGTTGCGGAACATGGCGTACGACTTTTCCGAATCCTTCTCGGCATTCAGATTTCCCAAGCTGGCGGAAATGCCGGTAATCACGATGGAAACGAACGTTGTCACATACGTCGTCAGCGACGCGTAGTTGGAGTAGTAGCCGACGAACACCGTGCCCAGCATGACGGAAATCAGGATGTTGTCCGTGTTGTTGATAAGTATTGTCGCCAGCTTGTAGAGGAACATGGAGCGGATGTTGTCGTTCAGCTCCTGTTTGCGGTGCATCGGCGCACATTTCTGCTTTTTCCGCAGGAAGGGGTACATCTTATCCGCTAAATGGCTCAGCACCGCGTTCTGCAGGAGGGTGCAGGCGATCTGAATCAGCAGATAGCCCAGATAGCTGCCCCAAATCAGCAGGCACGCCATCTGCGCCGCATACTGCACCACCAGCGCCGCGGCGGAAACCATGTTCTGCAAATATGCCTTCTGGTCGGCCTGAATCAGCGTCGTTTTGTAGATGACCAGATAGGATGCCACGGAGTTCGCCAAGTACAGCACATAGTAGACGATCAGCTGCGCTATCGGCAGCTCACTGCTGATGATGAGCGGCAGGAAGGGGATTACCGCCGCGCCCAGCAGCGCTACCGCCAGCGCAATCAGACGGTAAATGCGACGATAATAGCCCAGCAGGTGCTGGATTTCGCCCGTGTCGCCCCGGTGCAGCGGGGCGTACAAGCTGTACACCAGCACGTTGCCCACACCCAGTTCCGCCAGTGACAGCATGGCCAGAATGTTGCTGTACAGCCCGTTGACACCCGTATAATCCGCGCCCAGCCGGCGCACAAACACCGTTCGCACGGCAAAAGCCAGCAGCAGCGTAACCACCTGCCGTACTGCGCCTACACCGATGTTGCGCGCCGTGTTTTCGCTCCTTGATGCTGTGTTCATGATTCCTCTCCGCCCGCTTCGCCCGTCTGCTCCTGCGCTGCGTCCCCCGGCTGCGGGTTAAACGTCAGGCGCAGTTTTTCCGGCGGCACAGTGCATCGCCACCTGCGCTTCTTCTGGCTGCGCGCATTTGCCTGCTGATCAGGCGTGTCCTCCGCGTCCGGCTGCCACTTGCCCAGCAGTCCCAGAAACAGTATGTTCAGGAAAACGCCCTCCGTGTTGATGCACAGGAAATACAGCAGGAAAACGCCCAGCACATACAGCAGCCGCGCCTTGGCAAATTTGGTGCGGATACCGCGGTACGTCAGCCACAGCCAAACTGCCGGGAGAATCAACCCTGTATCCATGACGAAGGCGGCAAAGCCATTGGAAATGTTCTGCACCCTGTGTTCCAGCAGGATTTCCGCCTTCCGCTCCGAGAAAACGCCCTGCCCCGCAATGGGGGATTCCAGCCCGATTTCAAAGCCGCTGAAGGTGTCGTTCCACCGCGTGTAGAACGAACCGCCGGAATTTCGCCCGATAATCTTGTTTTCCACCACGCCCGTGACAGACTCGATGACAAACAGCAGTACCAGCCCAACGAACGCCGCCATCTTGATGCTGCGCGCCATTTTCCTGCCCTTTTTGCGGAATGCCACCGTCAGCAGCACAACGCCCAGACAAATGAAGCCTGTTGTGGACAGCGTGCTGAGGATGGTAACGATCAGCAGCGCAATTGCCCAGCAGTATTTCTTCTTGCTCATGCCCATGCGCGTTTCATCGCTCATCAGGAACAGCAGCGCGAAGTTCAGGAAAATCTGGTGGCTGCCCGGCTCGTTGAACATACCCGCATTGCGGTGGAAAACCGGGATGTTCAGCCAGCCTAAGGTGAAATAAGGCGTCAGATAAAATCCGTTGACGCTGGAAACTTCGTAGTGCAGCAGCGGCAGCGGCAGCGACAGCAAATCGCCGATGACGAAGGAAATCAGGCTGATGGCCGCCTCTGCCAGTATGACTTTGGTATACAGCCGCATATATGTCCGATACCCGATGCAGCTTTGCAGAAGCAGCACATAGCCGATGTTGCACAGCCAAATGACAATATCGTTGATGTGGATGCCATTCTGCGGGTTGACGAAGCTCGTCAGCAGCAGCGCCGCCGTCAGCAGCAGCGTTAGGCGTATGTTCTGGGCGCTGATTTTCGGATGATGCGCCCGCGTCAGCAGCAGAATCGACGCAATCAGCATGGCTGCCATCAGCGGCATCCGCAACACCTGAAAATACAGCGAACCCATGCCCAGCACGCCAATCAGCACACAGAGTGCATCCACATGGTTCTTTGTGATTCGGATTTTCATCGTGCAATCTCCGTATAAATCTGATGCAGTATCTCCAGATTCTTCTGCGCATCATGCGTTTTTCCAGCGTGTTCTCGCCCGGCACGCGCCATCTGCGCCGCTTTTTCCGGATGCGCGAACATCTCGCAGATATCATGCGCCAGCAAATGCGGGTCGTCTGCCGGATAAATCAGCCCTTCCACGCCGTGCGTCATCAGGCAGCGCACGCCGCCGACATCCGACGCAATGCACGGCACGCCAAGCAGCATCGCCTCGCCCAGCGAGTTGGGGGAGTTTTCAATGCTCGACGGCAGCACAAACACCTGACTTTTTAGATACCGCTCCTTCATTTGCTGTGCATTCAGGCTTCCGGTAAAAACAACATGGTCGTAGAGGTCGTTTTCGCGCAGCAGACGGTGGATGTACCGTTCATAGGCATTGCGCGCAAGCGGCGGAATGCGCCCATAGTCCTTGCGCCCTACATAGAGCTTGACATCGAGATAGCGCTTGCGGACAATCGCCAGCGCCTGCAATAGCAGATGCAGCCCCTTGAGTGGCACATGCGCCTGACTGCAGAAGAGACTGTGCGGCTCGCAGCTGTCCAGCGACCATTCGCCGGTGTAGAACTCGTCCCGCAGCGTTTCGTTGTTGAAATGATAGGCCGCCTGCGGGGCAAGCTCCGCCATGCAGGCAGCATCCCAGTCGGTGCGCCCGATAACGTGCTGCACCCTGCGCAGGGCTTCCTGTTCATACTGCCCGACGCGGCGGTAGATTGCTTCCTGCCGGACGATATTGCCCTTCACCAAGTCCTTCAGCGTGTGCCCGTGGCAGACGTGTTCCGGCAGATAAGCGCGATAATGCTCCGCGTATATGGACAGAAGCCCCTGGATGGAAATTACAATCCGCTCGCGCATCCCCAGGTGTTCCGCCGCATCAACCATGGCCAGCGTGTGCTGATTTTCCGTGCCCCAGAGGTGAATGACATCCGGCTGCTCTTTGCGCAGGATTTCCTCCAGCTGCCAGGTGTAGGCTTCGCCGCACCGCTGCGTAGGGCGTGTGGGGTTGACCAGCCCGTAATAGCGGTAGCCGTCCACTTCGCCCGTCAGCGCTTTCGGCGCGTCAAACACATACGTCAGCGCCACATCCGGCAGCTGCGTCAGCCGCCGCGACAGCCCGACCAGCCAGCCCACGATATACACCGGGGGAAGCGATTCTTTTTCCGCAATGGCAGGGAGGATAATATTCCCCATCCACATGACCTTCACGCTTCAGCCCCTCCTTTCACTCTGCGCTGTGCGGCATGGTTATTCCGCTGCGCCCCGCGTCAGAAAATCCCGCAGCTTTTCCCGCTCCTGCGCCTGCGATTGGCAGTAGCGCGCAATGTTGCGCACATAGCGGTCATGCACGGCTTCATCCAGCAGCCTTTCCGGCGCAAAATCCGCCATGCTGGATACCGTTTTGCCCAATTCGTTTGTTTCCACCATTTGCAGCGTCCCGCAGCGGCTGCCCACAATCGGCACGCCCCGGAAGAGAATATCGAATACAACGCCGCTGCTGTGCAGGGAGTAATTCTCCGAATAATTTAGGATGCAGTAGCGGCATTGGCGAATCGCCTCGTCATACGCCGCTTCGGACAGGTATTCCAGCCGCAGCTCGATGTTCTTTGCGCCCGCGCAGACTGCCCGCAGTTCCGTTTCCAGCGGCGCTTCCTGCACCCGACCCGCAATCAGCACCCGATACGGCGTGTTCCGCAGCTGTTTTGCCGATTCAACAACGCCTTTGTCCGACGTAATCAGCCCGACCATGCCGAAATCATAGCGCTTCTGCGCATACGGCACAGGCGGCTGCATCGTTCCTGTGCTGATGTAATCGGATACGACGCACATCGGCCGCCCGTACGCCGCGCCAATGGCTGCATTGGGGCAGATAACGCCGCTGATTTTCCGCCTGCACAGCGCATATAAGCCACGTTTCAAGGCTGAATTGACGCCGTCGGTGCTGTACTGGATGGCGTAGACCCGCGTTTCTTTCTTCTTGAACAGTGCAAGCCCCAGATACGCTGTTGCGACGGCGCTGCACTGGAGGACAATCACGTCATCCTGCGCTTCCCGAAGCAGCGCACGCACGTTCTGGAACACGGCGCGTTTGTTGCGCACCGCCGAACTGCCCACGATGTAATCATGCGGCAGACGAATCAGCTTGTCCCCGAAGCGGTCGCCGTACACCGGCCCGCCCGCAATGCGCACATCCATCTCCGCGCCGAACAGGTCAAGATAATTCTGCGCGACGGTGAAATAATGCCCAGCGGCAATGCCGTCTGTGCTGGTGCTCCGTACATCTGCCACAATCAGCCGCATGATGGTTCGTTCCTTTCGCCGCTTTTCTGCATCGCCTTGCTGTAAATCGCCATCAGCTGACGATAATTTGCTTCCGCCGTGAAATTCTCCTGATACGTTTTCAGCGCGCCCTCGCTGACGGATTCCGCGTGCTGCAGCCGGTTGAGCGTCTGTGCCAGCTGCTCCGCCGAGTCCGCCGGAAACTTGAAGCCCGTCATGCCGTCCGAAATCAGGGAACCCGCGTTGCCTAAATCCGAGCAAATCACCGGCGTGGCGGCGCTGAAGGCTTCCACAATTGTCATCGGGAAGCCTTCGTACCACTGTGTCGGCAGAATCAGCGCCTTGGACTGCCCCATCAGCGCCCGTGCCGCCGAATTTGGCACAAAGCCGCGCAGCTCCACCTGCTTCAGCTTTTCCCGCGTCAGATATTCGCGGCACCATGCTTCCTCCGGCCCTGTACCGCAGATGATCAGCTTCATGCCCCCGCCTGAACGCTCGTAGCGCGCCCACGCCTCCAGCAGCAGCCGAATGCCCTTGAGCGCATCCAGCCGACCGATGTAGACCACCTGATTTTCGCGCGCCGCATATGGCACAATCGTCTCCGGCGGTTCCACAAAGTTCGGCTTTACGGACACGTTTTCCGGCGGAATCTGCTCAAGCGCCAGCAGCTTCTGCCGGTTGAAGTCCGTCAGGGTGATGTAATGCAGGCGGCTGTACGTTTTGAGGGCGCGGTGCAAACGTGTGCTGAGCACGCAGAGCACCGTCTGCAGGCGGCTGCCGCGGTAGCAGCGGTGCTTCACCGCGCAGTGCAGCCCCTTTTTCACGCAGTCCTCGCAGATATGGCCGTCGCGGTAGAAAAGCGCGTTCGGGCAGAGCAGACGGAAGTTGTGCACCGTTTGCACCACGGGAACGCCCTCGCGGAATGCCGCGTAATACACTGCCGGGCCAATCAGCGGCAGCGTGTTGTGCACATGCACCAGCGAAATCCGGTTTTCGCGGATGCTCCGTCGAACCTCGCGGTATGTTCGGATGCTGAAAAACATCCCCAGCGCACTGCGGATTTTCTCCAGCGCTCCCATGCGCGAAATCTCCTCGTTCCGCCGCGCATACAGCGCCGCAGCGTGACCGTGCGTTTCCAGCAGGTGCTTCTCGTTCGCTACAACGACATCCTCGCCGCCGGGAACCTGATAATAGTCGTGTACCAGCAGTACAGCGGGCTGTTTTGTCGCTTGCTGCATTTACTTTCTCCTGATGGTCGCGTTCCAGATGAATTTCAGATTCGTGCTCCAGTAGCGCTGGAATAGCCGCTTCGGGTCTTGCATCAGGCGATAGAGCCATTCCAGGCTGTGCTTCTGCATCCATAACGGGGCGCGCCTCACGTTGCCCGAAAAGAAATCAAAGCCCGCGCCGACGCCAATCATCAACCCATGCACAAGTCCTTGGTGTGCTGCCATCCAGCGCTCCTGCTTCGGCGCTCCCAGCCCGACCCACACAAAATCCGGCTGCGCCTGATTGATGCGCGCCACGGCAAGCGCATCTTCCTCCGGTGTCAGTTCGCGGAAGGGCGGCGCGTCTGTGCCCGCAATTACCAGCCCCGGATACTCCTGCTGCAGGCGCGCAATCATTTTCTCCTGCACTTCCTGCGTGCTGCCGTAGAAATAATGCCGCCAGCCGTGTGCCGTGGACTGCCGAAAGACCTCTATCATCAGGTCAGGCCCGGTTGTCCGCTGAATCTGCGGATACCCGCGCCGCCGCGCTTCCTGCGCCAGCGGATTGCCATCCGGAATCGCCATCAAACCGCCGTTCTGCACGGCACGGTAGTCCGCATCCTCGTAACTGACGACGGTTGTATGTACATTCGATACGCAGATGTAATCTCCCTGCAATTGATGAATATTCTGCGCCAAATATTTCAGCAGCCAATTCATGTTGATGACTGCAATATTGACCCCTAAAATCGGACAGACCGGAATTTCACGCTTGTCCACTTTGCGGCAGTATTGCGCTGCTCCTTCGTGCGCCGTGGCAAACACCCCTTTCCCCGCTTCCCCAGCAAGAAACCTTGATACTATTTCCAGATTCATCTGCGCCATCTGCTTGCGCCTTTTCCCTTCTGGCGTCCGCTCATTCCACTTAGCGTAGCGCTGCTACGCTGCGTTCCATTCACGTTAGCCAGAATGAAAAATTCGCCGCGCATCTTGGCGCATTCTTATCTGGAAATAGTATGAATCATAAATTACCATTTTCATTATAACGCAAACATCAGTAATTTACAAGCATTTCCATTTCAGACGATGAAGAAATTTCCTTTTTTTCTGCGGATGAATTGCCGCCCTCCATTCGTTCTTTCATTAGCATACCAATGCGAAAGGAGTATTCTTTATGAAGAACTGTATTTCCCGTTTCTGCCTGCTTGCCTTGCTTCTCCTGATGACCATCGCCCCTGTCCGCGCGGAAATTATCGGGCAGACGACGGAGAACGAGTACATCCACCGCCTGATTGCGGACAACGGGCAGGAACTCTGCTTCGTGTCCGGCGAGAAAGACCCGTACCTTTCCTATACGGATGTCAACTTCGACGGTATCAACGATGTGGTGATACTGACACAGCGCGGCGCGAGCAATTTCGTCTACCAGTTTTTCATTTTTGATGGCGAACAGTATGTTCTCTGTCCGCTGACGTTCACGAATTACGACCTTGACGCGGAACACAAAATTGTAAGGAGTTCTGTGAACGGCGGCTTGGCGGGCGGCATTCACAGAGAAACGCTGTACCGTTTTGATGGGACGGAGGCGGTGCTGCTGCGCTGGGCGGTTGGCGAGGAGAAAGAGGACTGGACGTTCGACGCGGATGGTTATACCGTCCGGCACTACAATGATGTGCTGACCCTGCAGGTTTGGGAGCATGATCCGGATATGGACGGCATCCTGATTTTTGAACAGGATGTATCTACTGAAGATGAAAATGCGCTGAGGGAAGCGTTTCAAGCGGAAAATGACGCGCTCTGGTCGGGCATCCGCTAAGGCACCACCGCATTTGTGCGGTGTTACCTTAAAAAGTTAGTCACATCGAACGAAACCGCTTGACAATCCGCCGCACTGGTGCTATCATTCGGATACCCCGATGGGGTATATTGCATTCATCGAAAGGATGAGGGCTGATGACAAAAACGACACTGAAAATTGACGGCATGATGTGCGGCATGTGCGAGAGCCATGTCAACGACGCAATCCGCAAGGCTTTCCCGGCGGTTAAGAAGGTTACTTCCTCCCACGGCAAAGGTGAAACGGTGGTCATTTCCGAAAATCCGCTGGACGAAGCGCAGGTGAAAGCTGCGATTGCCGCGACGGGCTATGATTTCAAGGGCATGTCAAGCGAGCCGTATCAGAAGAAGCGTTTCCTTCTCTTCTGATGGTTTCATTCGCACAACAAAAAGCAGGGCTGTCTCCGGCGTGGAGGTAGTCCTGCTTTTTGTTTTTCTGTGTTAGTTGATTTTTGTCGTGCAGGGGGCTTCACCTCTGCGGAGGCGACAAGGAGGCATGAAAACAGATGAAGTCTGCGGTCGCCCCTTGCCCCCCTTCGCTATTTCCCCCACTTGATATGCTTCATGTGCTTCATCACCAGCGTGGCGCTCACGCCGGTCAGCGCGCCGAAGAGAATGCCGCTGAGCATCAGGACAGCCATGTAGTACGCCAATTGCGACGTGTGGAGGATAATCATTGCCATCACGATTTGCCCGACGTTGTGCATCACGCCGCCGACAATGCTGACCGTGACCGGGTGCATCCACTTCATGCGCGAAAGGAGACACATGCTTGCCAGCGACAGCACACCGCCTGCCAGTGCGTACGGCAGCGCCGCCACGCCGCCCAAAAACAGCGAGGACAGCACCACTTTCAGCAGCATCAGCACCCACGCCGTCGGCAGGGACAGCATGTAGACCGCGAAAATCAGCACGCCGTTGCTTAAACCCAGCTTGATGCCCGGTACGCCCAGCAGCGGCGGAAACAGGCTCTCCACCCAGCCCAGCACCAGCATCAGCGTCAGCAGCACACTGCACAGCGCAAGCTGCTTTGTGGTGATTTGCTGCTTATTCATTTGCTGCGTCCTCCTGCACGGTCGTCAGCCAGTCCATCAATTCGTTGCGACTGTACAGCTGGAGCGTCACCTGATTCGGCAGACAGATAATCCTGTTGCCCAAAATGCGTGTGTCCTTGTTTTCCAGCGTCACTTCGCCCTGCTCCACGCAATCCTGATTGTCGCAGTTCGCCTCGTGCATGTCGATGCTTGTCGGGGTGACATGGACGATGTTGATGCAGTCGCCGTGGCGGAGGCGATAATAGCCCTCTTCGGTCAGCGGAATCGGCTGATACGTTTTGTCACCGACGGTGACGACGAGGAATGCTTTCACCTGCGACAGGTCGGGGGTGGCGGTGGCTTCGGGGACGTCTGTGACTTCCGGCGCGGCAGTCGCTTCCGGTGCCGCGGTGATTTCGGGGGTCGCCGCTGCCTCCGGTGTGCTGGTCGCAAGCTCTGTCGGCGCCTCGGTCGGCGCATCTGTTGCGGTCAGGGACAGCAAAGGCGCATTGGCGTCTACATTCGCGGGTGCGTTCCTCCGCAGCACAACCATCAGTACCGCCACAATCAGCAGCAGCGCTGCCACAATCAGCACATTGCACCACAGGACATTCCGCTTTGCCTTAGGATTCGTTTCCTTCTTCATACCCGTTCCGCACAATCCTTTCGTTATTGAGTATCCCCATCATACAACGCCGAGTCGGATTCGTCAAGGGGCGCGCGCGCAGGTGTTACAAACTTGTCACAAAGCGGCGAATCCATCCCGATGTCAGCAGGCACTTTTGCCCGTTTTATTGGAAGCGGAACGCATTAGTCCGCGCCGCCCCATGGCAACGAAACCGACAATATCCGCAATCAGCCAGCCCGCCGGAATTGCCAGCCAAATCGCCATCATGCCGAAATGCGGCGCGAAGGCGTAGGACAGCACGACGCGCAGCCCAAGCGAAAGCACCGTCAGGACGATGCTCATGCCCGCCTGCTCCAAACCGCGGAAAATGGCATAAAGCAGGAACAGGAAGCCGATGCCGATGTAGCATAGCCCCTCGGTGCGCAGGTACGTTACGCCGATGGAAAGAGACTCCGCCGATGCATTCTCGAGGAACACAAGCAGCAGCGGCTCGGCGAAAATCGCCACGAGCGCGGAAACAATCAGGCAGAAGCCGCCGGAAAGCAGGAACGCTGTGCGGATGCCGTGACGGAGGCGCTGCGGCTGATTCGCCCCCTGATTCTGGGCGACGAAGGTCGCGAAGCCGTTGCCGAAGTCCTGCGCGGGGCTGTACGCCAGCGAGTCAATCTTCACGCCGGCGGTGAATGCCGCCATTGCTGCCAGACCGAAGCTGTTCACGAGACTCTGGACACACAGGATGCCGAAATTCATGATGGACTGCTGAATGCTGGTCATGGCAGAGACGGAGAAGATGCGCCTGAACAGCGCGCGGTCGGGGTGCAGGTCGTGCTGCGAGGGCGTCAGCGCCGGAACGCGGAAGAGCACATAACCTAAGCACAGGAAACCGGACAGTACTTGCGAAATGAGCGTCGCGACGGCAGCACCCGCCACGCCCCACGGCAGCACCGCCACGAACAGAAAGTCCAGCGCGACGTTCGTCAGCGACGAAATCAGCAGGAAAACCAGCGGCGCGGTTGAATTGCCAACGGCGCGGAGCATACACGCTCCGAAGTTATACAGGAACGTCGGGATGATGCCGATGAACACAATCAAGAGGTAGCGGGAGAGAACGCCCTGCGCTTCAGGCGGAATGCGCAGGAGCGTCATCATCGCGGGCAGGAGCGCGTAGGAAAGGACGGTCAGCAGTGCCGACACGCCCGCAATCAGCACAAACGCATTGCCGACCGCCTTGCGTACACCGGCTTCATCCTGCTGGCCGAAAAGCTGGCTGACGACTACACCGCTGCCCATGCACAGCCCGGTGACGATGCTCGTGAGCAGAATCATGACGGAAAACGCACTGCCGACGGCGGCAAGGGCGGTTTCGCCGCAGTATCGCCCGACGACGAAGGTGTCCACAAGGTTATAAAGCTGCTGGAGCAGATTGCCCGCCATCAGTGGCAGAGAAAAACGGAGCAGTCCGCGGAAAATCGAACCATGGGTCAAGTCAATATTCATAATAAAGGAATTCTCCTTTCGCTGCACAGGATAGTATAGGTGAAAAAACGGGAAACGTCAAGTATGGCGCAAAGGCAGAGAAATCAAGGCAAAGAACGAAAAAAACAAAGAAAAAACAATTTTGGTTCGAAAACGATTTCACATCGTCGAATCAAGGAATTGCTGTGAAAGTGGGGAATTTTGCAGGAAGATTGGTCAAAAATTGCAAGCGGCAAGCCCTTGACAACCTTGCGTCAATTCCTTTATAATGAATATCAACGTATCATTTGCATCGTGTCATTTGATACGAAATTTATTGGAGGGGTTAGACCATGAAGAAGATTCTCTCTCTGGTCCTGTCTGCGTGCATGATGCTGAGTGCGGCTGCGCTGGCAGAAGGCACGTTTACGCCTGCTGATTCCTACGATGTCGGTGAGCGCGTGTACAACGCGGGCACTGTCACGCTGGAAAAGAGCGAGGGGAGCGCGCAGACGGTTTCTACCGATCAGTATGTCGGCGAAGCTGGCAAGGATTACACCGATGAAAAGGTGTACACCTACAATGGCTACACTCCCGGCATTAACTCTTCTCTGAACTGGGACCCGCTGTCCTGGGAAACGAACGAAGACTCTGATATTTTGAGCTATGTCAGCTCTGGTTTCTACACCTTCGTTCTGAATTCTGAAAAGGACGGCTACTCCGTCATGCCCGAACTGGCTGCTGAAATGCCGGTGGACGTGACCGCTGAGTATGTCGGTCAGTACGGCGTGAAGGAAGGCGAGACCGCCAAGGCTTGGCGTATCGCGCTGAACAAGCTCGCCAAGTGGGAAGATGGCACCCCCATCACCGCTGATGACTATGTGTACTCTATGCAGCAGCTGCTCAACCCGAAGATGCTGAATCGCCGCGCTGACAGCTACTATGCGGGCACCTTCGTCATCTACAACGCGAAGAACTACCTCTACGCGGGCAAGACGACCTATGACCTGATTGAAGATTCTGCCGAGAACCTCGTGGCTGCTGGCACCGATGTGTACCTCGACATGAGCGCTTGGGGCATGGTCGGCGCGCTGGACGCGGAAGGCAATGCTGCGCCGCAGTATGTGAACATTGCGGACGACACGATGTACCGCGATGCTTCCGTTGAAGACGAAAACGCTGATGAAGCGTGGGTCTCTGCGAAGTATCTGTATGACAACTACTTTGCTGCGGGTCAGCAGTACGAGTCCATGCAGGGTCAGTACATGTACACCGCCAGCGTTGCGGATGCTGCAACGTGGGACGAAGTTGGCTTCAAGAAGATTGACGACTACACCGTTGACTTCATTCTGGCCAACCCCGTGAACGAAGCGAACTTCTATGTGCCCTACAACCTGTCTTCCGCCTACCTGGTCTACAAGCCCGTTTACGAAGCCTGCAAGACCTTCTACAAGGACGGCAAGGGAGTTGCCACCGAGGAAGAAGCGGATGAAATCAAGTCCAGCTACGGCCGTTCCGTGGAGAACACGGTTTCCTACGGCCCGTACAAGCTTGCTTCCTTTGAGCTGGACAAGGAATACACCCTGACCCGCAATGACAACTGGTATGGCTATCATGACGGCAACCACGTCGGCCAGTATCAGACGGACATCTACAAGGTGACCTGCATTGCTGACCACGCGACCCAGATGCTGGCGTTCGAAAAGGGCGAGATTGATGACATCGCGCTGCAGTCCGACGACCTGAAGAAGTACGGCAACAGCAAGTACATCAAGTATGGCCCGAACAACGGCTACACCACCAAGCTGACCATGAACACCGACTATGAGAAGCTGCTGTCTCACGGCACCAATAGTCAGGTTCTGGTGATCCCGGAATTCCGTCAGGCGATTTCTTACTCCTACGACCGTAAGGAATTTGCTTCTTCCTTCACCGCGGCTGGCACGGCTGGCTTTGGTCTGATCAACGAACTGTACTGCTACGACCCCTTCACCGGCGCGCTGTATCGTGACAGCGAACCCGCGAAGGCAGTCCTCTGCCGTCTGTTCGACCTGACCTGGGGCGAGGGCGGCGACTACGACACCCTCGACGAAGCGTATGAAGCGCTGACTGGCTACGAAGTGGACAAGGCCCGCGCGCTGATGGCTGTTGCGTATGACAAGGCTGTTGCGGCTGGCATCTACGATGGCACCAGCGACATCAAGATTGACCTGCGCGTGTACCAGAGCGACGCTATCTACGTCAACATGTTCAACTACCTGAACGAAGCGCTGAAGAATGCCTGCGTGGGCACCGGCTTCGAGGGCAAGGTCTCCATGACCATGACCGTTGATACCGACTACTACAACACCATGTACTCCGGCAACGCGGACATGATCTTCTCCACTTGGGGCGGCGCGACGATGGATCCCTTCGGCGTGTTCGGCAACTGCTACACCGACGATGCGTTCGGCGGCGGCAACCAGAACGAATACGGCTATGACACCACCACCATCGACATTGTTTACAATGTGGAAGGCGTTGGCGAAGTGACCGACACCCTGAAGAACTGGGCTGACTGGTGCAACAACCAGAGCGTCCCGTCCATCGAGGCAAAGCTGGGCAAGTTCGCTGATTACACCTATGACACCCGCCTGCAGTTCGCTACCGCTGTCGAAGGCGCGTTCATGAACTGGTATCCCTGCTCCTCCATCTACTACCGCAACACCGCGAGCATGAACTCCCAGAAGGTGAACACCGTTGTTGATTCCTACGTCACGCTGATCGGCTTCGGCGGCATCCAGTACATGACGTACAACTACGATGACGCTGAGTGGGCGGACTACATTGCCAACAACACCCTGGAATACTAATTCAAGGCGCACATTTGCCGTGATTCTCTGAAACTCGGCACGGGCATGGGGGCCTTTTGACCCCCATGCCCGATGTGCGTGTTAAAAAACGGTTGATTTTCGGGCGTTTCTTAAGGGGACGCTATGATTCCAAAGAGAAAAGTACAGAATAGTGATTCCTTAAGAAATGCCCAATAGGGATTCAATCCAGTCAGGCAAGCCCAGTCCGCGGTGATGCGCATCTCCAGCCGCATCCTCCGCGACCCCGTCACGGGTGGGGCGACGCACTCTGACGGCCGGAAGCAGGGGGGCAGCAGGGTTTCCCGCCCCTTCCGCTCAATATGAAAAACGGAGGTAACGTGGAATGTCCAAAAATGGTATGACACGATACATCATCAAGCGTGTCCTGTACATGTTCCTGGTGCTGTTCATCATCATGACCATGTGCTTTATCCTGATTAAGCTGCTGCCGCTGCCCGCCGTCCGCGAAATGGGCCGCGACATCAACCTCGTGCTCGCCAAGCGCGAAAAGATGGGCTACAACAAGCCGATCATGGTGCAGTACTTCCTGTACCTGAAGAGCATCCTGACCGAATGGGACTGGGGTGTTGGCGAGCAGATGTATGAAGGTCTGGGCGTCTGGGATGTGATGATGCAGAAGCTGCCGTACACGGTGCTGGTCAACCTGTATTCTATCCTGATTGCGATTCCGCTGGGCCTTGCTTTCGGCATCTATGCGGCGCTGAAGAAGAACAAGTGGCAGGATAACCTCATCTCCACCATGGTCATGGTCTTCATCTCGGTGCCAAGCTATGTGTACGCCTTTCTTGTGCAGTATTTCCTGTGCTTCAAGCTCGGCTGGTTCCCCTTGCAGGCAGCAAGCTTGTCACAGGCAGGGTCACTATTCAGCTGGACAATGTTTGTATCGCTGATTCCGGCAGTGCTGTCGCTGGGCTTCGGCGTTGTGGCAGGCCTGACGCGCTACACCCGTGCGGAGCTGAGCGAGGTGCTGACCGGTGACTACATGCTGCTGGCGCGCACGAAAGGTCTGACCAAGGCACAGGCAATTTCCCGTCACGCGCTGCGCAACGCAATGGTCGTCATCCTGCCGATGATTATTGGTGAATTCATCGGTATTCTGGGCGGCTCGATGATTATCGAGAACATCTTCGGCATTCCCGGTATCGGCAACCTGTATATCAACTCCATCAATGTCCGCGATTATAATTTCTTCATGGCGCTGAACGTGTTCTATACGGCAATTGGCCTGGTTTCGGGCATTGTCATTGACATCAGCTACGGGTTTATTGACCCGCGCATCAGAATGGGGTCGAAGAAATGATGGAAAAGAATCTGTATCCGGAAATCCCGAAAGAAAAGTTTGCGTTTATTCACAAGGATGAGCGCATCCATGACGAAAAGCTGCAGACCAAGTCCATCAGCTATCTGGGCGACGCGTGGCTGCGCTTCCGCAAGAACAAGTCCTCCGTTGTGGCGTTCTGCCTGATTGTGTTCCTGCTGCTGTTTGCCATCATCACGCCGTTTGTCTCGCCGTACACGGTGCAGTTCCGCGACGGCTACTACAAGTCGGTGCTGCCGAAGAACACGCTGTTTGAAAACGCGGGTTTCTGGGATGGTGCGCGCAAGGAAAAGGTCAGCGAAATCGGCTATCATTACTACAACGCCATCGGTCAGGAAACGGGTGTGCCGGTCGTGAAGAAGGAATACGACCACTACACCGATGTCAACGGCGTGACGTACTACAACCTGCGCGTGGATTCCTACGCGCTGGTCGGCTTCGCGTATGTCAACCTGAGCGATGCGGAATACAATGCCCTGATGGCATACCAGAATGAGAATGACATTCAGGTTATTTACCCGCTGCAGAAGACCCACAATGCGCAGTACATGATGGGCAACGGCGGCGCGAACTTCTGGTATCAGCTCAAGGACGAGAGCGTGAACACCAACGGTGATCCGGTGCTGGATGAAAACGGCAACCTGATTCCGAACTACCTGACATCCGATAACCCGAACAAGGCGAACTACAACAGCAAGCGCATTGCCGGCGATGACGGCGCGGACGGGCAGTGGTACACCTATGCCCAGAAGAACCAGACCGGCTACCGTGTGCGTGTGCACTATCTGGAGTACTTTCGCTACGTCAACGGCTATGAACCCACGTTCATTTTCGGCACGAACAACTACGGGCAGGATATTTTCACCTGCTTGGCAGTCGGCGCGCGCCTGAGCTTCCTGCTGTCCATCGTTGTGGCGAGCATCAACTTCATCCTCGGCGTGCTGTACGGCTCCATCGAGGGCTACTACGGCGGTGCGGTTGACATGGTGATGGAGCGTATCTCCGACGTGCTGAACAGCGTGCCGTTCATGGTCGTCGCGACCCTGTTCCAGCTGCACTTGGCGGAAAAGGTGGGCGTGCTGCCATCCCTGCTGTTCGCTTTCGTGCTGACCGGCTGGGTTGGTACGGCGGCGCGTGTGCGTACGCAGTTCTACCGCTTCAAGGGTCAGGAATACGTCTTGGCGGCGCGCACGCTGGGCGCATCCGACGCTCGCTTGATTTTCAAGCACATCTTCCCGAACAGCCTGGGCACCATCGTGACCGGCGCGGTCATGACCATCCCCGGCGTCATTTTCTCCGAATCCATGCTCAGCTACCTGCACATCATCAATCTGGAAACGTCGTCGCTGACCTCCATCGGCACGCTGCTTTCCGGCGGTCAGGCGTACTTGAGCACCTACCCCCACATCATCATGTTCCCGGCAATCTTCATCGCCATTTTGGAAATTGCTTTCAACCTGTTTGGTAATGGCCTGCGCGACGCGCTGAATCCTTCGTTGAGAGGAGCGGACGACTGATATGGCAAAGCTGGAAGTCCGAAACTTGACCATCTCCTTCCGCACAAACAACGGTGCGGTTCGCGCAGTGCGCGATATTTCCTTCAATCTGGAGGAAGGCGAAACGCTCGCCATCGCCGGTGAATCCGGTTCCGGCAAGTCCGTCACCACCCGTGCTATCATGGGCATTCTGGCGGGCAACGCCATGGTGGATGCGGGCGAAATCATCTACGACGGCAAGGATTTGCTGAAGATTCCGGAAGAAGAGTTCCACACCCTGCGCGGCCACAAGCTGGCAATGGTGTTCCAAGACCCGCTGAGTGCCCTGAACCCTATCATGCGCATCGGCAAGCAGCTGACGGAAGCCATGCTGCTGAACAACAAGGAACGCCGCCGCGATGGCAAGGAACGCTTCAACAGCCTGCTGGCGCAGCTCGAAAAGACGATGGTGGCGGATGCCGAGGCGCGCGGACAGGGCGCACAGGCGCGCGAAGCCATCCATGCCAAAACGAAGCAGTTCGACCACTTTGCTTCCGTCGGGCTGAAGATGGAATATACCTATAAGGAAGCGATGGAATCCATCGTCGAGTGCATGGATGGCTTGGACGAAATCGACAATGCCATCCTGACGAGCAAGGACAAGGATGTCCGCGAAATCTGCGGCCGCATCCGCAAGTCCCTGAAGCATATCTTCGACCCGTACACCTTCGATGAGAATGACCCGGAAATCGCGAAGTGGCATACGGCGCTGGAAGGCTTCCAGAAGAACTACACGCGCCGCCGCGAAAGCGAAATGCGCGCGCTGATGGCGGACATGACCGCTAAGCTGGGCGCGATGGTGAATGCGCAGGAGCCGAACTTCTTCTGCATCGGCTATCTGGCGGCGAGTGGCAAAACGCCCGACCCGAAGAAGCAGTCCATCACCGAGCTGAACCAGATGGCGCGCGAAACGCTCGACCGCGAGTTCATGATTGACTTCTTGCAGGACATTGCTCACGCGCTCCAGTACTCCAGCCAGCAGGCGGCGAAATCGCAGCAGGCGGCGGTGGATACGCTCCGCAGCGCCCTGAAGGTCTATCAGCAAAAGCCGCTGAACGAGGGCGAATGCAAGGAAGCGCTGCACAAATCGGCTGCGGCGGTTGAAGCAGCCATCGACAAGCTGCAGCTGGATAAGGACAATCAGGCGTACGTCTACCGTTCGGGTGCACAGTCTTACATCGACCGCTATGCCCGCTCCAAGACGCACAATCCGAAGGAAGAAAAGCGCTACGCCCGCGAGCAGAAGAAGTTTGAGGCGCAGAAGGCGAAGGGCAAGAATCCGCCGTCCGTTATCCCGAAGAACCTGATTGACGCGGATATGGCGCAGCACAACCTCTGCGAAATGACACGGAGCCTGCTGAAGCACTTTGAGGAACTCATCGCGGCGAGCGAGACGAAGGACTTTGACGTGCTGGCGGTGGAAATGGTGGACTACATGAAGGCGCGCGCGCAGGATTACGCCTTCAAGCTCACCAAGGGCATGGCACGCCACCGCGCCATCGAATTGATGAAGGAAGTTGGTATTCCGGAACCGCACAAGCGCTTCTATCAGTATCCCTTTGAGTTCTCCGGCGGTATGCGTCAGCGCATTGTTATCGCTATTGCGCTGTCCGCGAACCCGGATATCCTCATCTGCGATGAACCGACAACCGCATTGGACGTGACCATTCAGGCGCAGATTCTGGAACTGATTAACCGCCTGAAGAAGGAACGCCGCCTGTCGGTCATCTTCATCACGCATGACCTTGGCGTTGTGGCGAACATGGCGGACCGCATTGCCATCATGTACGCCGGCAAGATTGTCGAGTACGGCACGGCGGATGATGTGTTCTACGACCCGCGCCACCCGTATACATGGGCGCTGCTGTCCTCCATGCCGGACTTGGAGACGCGCGAGAAGCTGGAAGCTATCCCCGGTACGCCGCCGGATATGATTCTGCCGCCGAAGGGCGATGCTTTCGCCGCGCGCAACAAGTACGCAATGGAAATCGACTTTGAGGAACAGCCGCCGATGTTCCATGTCAGCGAGACGCATATGGCGGCGACGTGGCTGCTGCATCCGAACGCGCCGAAGGTAAATCCGCCGGCGATTGTGGTGGAACGCATTGAACGCATGAAGAAGGAGCAGGCTGAACGAGAGGCAGCAGAAGCCTTGCAGAACGCGAAGAAAGGAGCCGCCGAAGCATGAAAATCGCAAAGGGAATCGCCTCGGTGCTGAAAACGATTGGGCTGGTGGTTATGGCCATCGCCATCGTAATGAGCATCTATGTTGTGGCGAATGACGGTGCGGGATGGTCTACGCTATCGGGGGCGCTGCGCTCTTATCAGCAGAACGCTTCCGTGGTTACGCGCGCTTGGTTCGACAAGCAGTATTTCTCCGCCATGATTGATGCCGCGTCCACCAAGACGCTGGGCGGGGACGTGCGCCAGAATCGCGCGCTGACGTTCTATACGACGTGGGTGAATGAACTGGCAGCGGGGCAGGACGCGCTGTCCAAGCAGAAGCTGGATGCTTTCTGCGCTGATTTCGATCAGAATTTCGACGTGAATGCGTATCTGACGCTCTATGAGCAGCAGGAAAGCGGCAGTGACAGCCGCCTGCTGGCGGAATCGTTTGACTACCTGAACGAAGTCATGACGCCGGCGGCGCCCAAGGGCAAGCCGATTAAGATTGCCACCGCCAATACCGAGCCGGATGTTGCAGCGTTCTACGAAACGTTTGCGCAGGAGCACGGCGAAGAAGCAGGCAGCTATCTGGAATTTGTGGAAACGCTGACGACGATGGTTCGTGCGTCGGTGGATGCAGGCAACAAGCCGGCTTCCATGAAGAAATATCTGAATGCACTGAGCTTTGAGGACTACGCCGCCGCACTGGCGGAGCAGCGCACGCTGGAGCGCGTCGACACGGAGGATATCCGCGACGAGTTTGCCGCGCTGGTGGAGCAGAAGAAGCAGGGCGAAGCGATTGACTTGGCGGCGTTCGTGCAGAGCAAGTACGAGGCGCTTCAGGCACGCTATCCGAGCGAAAACCTCGGCACGCTGGATGTGTTCGCGACGACGCTGCTGGAGCGGATGCAGAGCGAAGACTTTGACGGCTCGCTCAGCAGCCTGCTGAAGGCGGTTCAGGTGTCCGTGGCGGCAGCGCCGACCTACCAGACGGCGCTGAAGTCTCTGGCAGAAACGACCGTCAAGAAGTCTGATGACAGCAACGCCATTTCGCTGGTGATTGCGCTGTGGTGGCTGGCGGCACGCTGGGTGTGGCTGTGGCTGGTTGGCATCGTGCTGCTGGTAATCGCGCGTGTGATGAACGCCATCACGGACAAGGTGACGCTGGCTCGTCTGGAGCACGCGGGCATTGAGGAAGAAAGCGACGTCCTCCTGCGTGTCAATCACCTGAAGCAGTATTTCCGCAGCGGCGACTATATCAACAAGGCCGTTGATGACGTCAGCTTCTACATCAAGAAGGGCGAAGTCTTTGGTCTGGTGGGCGAGTCTGGCTGCGGCAAGACCACGACGGGCCGCACCATCATCAACCTGTACGACCCGACCGAGGGTGACGTGTACTTCCAGGGCCTGCGCATTTCGTCCACGCAGAACGGTCTGCCGGTGCTGATTCGCAGCCTGAAAAACGACTTCGAGGAAAAGCAGCGCCAGATGAAAGCTGCGCTGAAGGAAAAAACGGAGAAGAATCCGGCACAGGCGGCGGCGCTGAAGGCGGAATACGACCAGAAGATTAAGGAAATGCGCAAGGAACTGAAGGAGAAAATCCGTCAGGCACGCACGAACGCATTGGAATCTTCTGTGGAAAAGAGCAAGTGCGTCGAGAAGTACCGCGAGAAGCGCAAGGCAGAGCTGACCGCGGCGTTTGAGGCAGACAGCAAGACACTGTCCGGTCAGGCGCTGGAGGAACGGAAGGCGCGCTACGAGCAGGACATGAAGGTTGCCGCGAAGGACAACATCATGACCAAGATGCAGATGATTTTCCAAGACCCGATTGCCTCGATTAACCCGCGCATGACTGTGCGTGAGATTATTGCAGAAGGTCTGAAAATCCGCGGCATCAAGGACGAAAAGTATATCGACGAAAAGGTTTACGAGGTGCTGGATCTGGTTGGTCTGGTGCGCGAGCACGCCGACCGCTATCCGCATGAGTTCTCCGGCGGCCAGCGCCAGCGTATCGGCATTGCCCGCGCCATTGTGCTGGAGCCTGATCTCATCATCGCCGACGAACCCATTTCCGCGCTGGACGTGTCGATTCAGGCACAGGTTATCAACCTGCTGAACGACCTGCGCAACAAGATGGGTTTGACCATCATGTTTATTGCGCACAACCTGTCCGTCGTCAAGTACTTCTCCGACCGCATCGGTGTCATGTACTACGGCAAGCTGGTGGAGCTGGCGGATTCCGACGAGCTGTTCGAGCATCCGCTGCATCCGTACACCAAGTCGCTGCTGTCCGCGATTCCGTACCCGGATCCGCATCACGAGAAGCATCGTCAGCGCATTGAGTACAAGCCCCTGAAGGAGCATGACTACTCGGTGAACAAGCCGTCCCTGCGGGAAATCAAACCCGGACACTTCATCAACTGCAACGACGAAGAGTTTGAACGGTATAAGAAGGAGCTTGGGCTTTGAAAAAATCAAAGCGGGCGATGCCCTACTGGATTTGCATCGCTATCGGCGCGCTGATATTTGTCGGCGTTGCGTCGATGCGCAGTATCTGGACGCTGAGCGAGCGGGAGGAAATCCTGAGCGGTTTGTGCGATGCGCTTTTCGTGCCGGGCGCGCTGCTGACCTGTGTGGGTCTGCTGACGTTCACGGCGCGCGAAGGTGTGCTGGACATCATTTCCTATGGTTTCCGAAACCTGCTGGTGCTTTTCGCGCCCGGAAAGCATAAGCATCAGCACTACTACGACTACAAGATGGCGAAGGAAGCCAACCGCGGCAAGGCCACGCATGCGCCGCTGCTGGTTGGGCTGGCGTTCATCCTGCTGGCCGGTGTGTGCCTCATCTTCTATTACTACGGCCTTTGATTTGGTACCTGAGAAAGCCGCCTTCGAGAAAACGGAGGCGGTTTTTCTCTACCTCCGGTGTTGTTTTCGACGCATAATCATGGTATAATGCAGACAGCGTTTCTGACGCACTAAGATGAAGGGGGATTCTCTTCCATGAACAAGATTCTTTCGACGAAAAACGCACCCGCCGCGATTGGCCCGTATTCGCAGGGCGTTCAGGCGGGCAATACGGTGTATGTGTCCGGACAGCTGTATTTTGTGCCGGAAACGGGCGAACTGCTGGAAGGCACGATTGGGGAGATGACCGAGCAGTGCATGAAGAACATTGCTGCGATTCTGGCGGAAGCGGACTGCACGTTGGCGGACATCGTGAAAACGACGATTTTCCTGAAGGATTTGAACGACTTTGCCGCGGTGAACGAAGCCTACGGGAAGTTCTTCCCGAAGAATCCGCCGGCGCGTGCGTGTGTGCAGGTGGCGAAGCTGCCGCGGGATGCGAAGGTGGAGATTGAGGCGATTGCGGTGAAGGGCTAATCACCGCAGGTGATTGTCCTTTGGGACGGCATGGCTGTTCTTTTAATAGCGGCTTGCGATTGTCGCAGGGATTTCGCCTCTGCGGAGGCGACAAGGGGGCAATGAAAACAGGTGAAGCCTGCGGTCGCCCCCTTGACCCCTTCGCCGGTCGCCTCCCATGCAGCTTGAATTTTTCCGTTACTTCTTATGGATAACCACGCGAAAACTGCATGAGAGTGTTACCAATCCAATCGCGCGAAAGGGTCAAGGGACGAAGTCCTTTGCAGGGTGCAGGGGCAGCGCCCCTGCCGGAGTCCAGAGGCAGAGCCTTTGGCGTTCCCCCAAAAAAAGGAGAAGATAGATGAGTAAGCATATACTGCTGGTGCATGATCTGGCGGGCTACGGGAAAGTGTCGCTGAGCGCAATGATGCCGGTGCTGTCGCATATGGGACATCACCTGTACACGCTGCCGACGGCGTTGGTGAGCAACACGCTGGATTACGGGAAATTCTACATTCAGGAAACGACGGAATACATGCGCCAGTCGCTGAAAGTCTGGGCGGAACTGGGATTCTCGTTTGATGTGGTGTCCACAGGCATGATTCTTTCAGCGGAACAGGCGGCGCTGGTGTCCGATTTCTGTGAGCAGTCCGCGAAGAAAGGCGCGCTGGTCTTTGTTGACCCCATCATGGGCGACGAGGGCAAGCTGTACAACGGCGTAGGGGAGGAAACCATCGCCCATATGCGCAAGATGGTCGCCGTGGCGGACTGCATCGTGCCGAACTACACCGAGGCGGCGTATCTGGCGGACATGCCCTATCACGAGGACATGACCGAGGAAGAAGCGCGCGCGCTGACGATTCGCCTGCACGAAATGGGCGCGAAATCCGTCGTCGTGACGAGCGCGAAGGTGGACGGCGAGAACTGCGTCGTCGGATATGACGGCACGGAGGGCGAGTTTTTCCGCATCCCGTTCGACCTCATTCCGGTGCGCTTCGTCGGCACGGGCGATATTTTCGCCGCAGTGATGCTGGGGCGGCTGGTGGACGGCGTGCCGCTCCAAGAATCGACGCACCGCGCAATGGACGCCGTGCGCACAATGATTGACCGCAACCGCGACAAGGAGGACAAGTACCTCGGCATCCCGATTGAAACGTGCTTGGAGGTGCTGGACGAATGAAGCGCCCACGCCTGCGCATCACGCTGATTGACCGCAAGGGCAGCTGTCCCTGCCATCATGGGCATAAAATCGGTGATTCATGGGATTTTGACACCGAGCGCGGTCAACTCTGCCCAATGGCGATGCACGTTGCGTTCCTGTATGCGGACATCATCCGCTACGGCGGCAGCATCCCCGGTCAGCCGGACGGCACAGCGGTGTTCTCCTGCCCGGATGCGGACACGCTGAACATCTTCCGCGTGGAGCGGATAGAGGAATAACGCCTGGACGCGGGGCATATCCTCCTTACCGAATCGGAAGGAGGGGAATTGCCCTATGACAGGAACACAGACTGTGCGCCGGACGACAACGCGCGCACGCCGCGGTGGCTCGATGCAGCTGCTGCGCG
>UMDR01069292.1_pt1 | contig 31598 bp, 55 predicted proteins | sample 1964541 | NCBI WGS metagenome assembly UMDR01 (sample SAMEA4835999, study PRJEB28245) | human gut metagenome | biome: gut microbiome; material: fecal sample | place: Denmark | collected 2008 | reverse complement strand
CCCACGGGCGCGGACGGCCCCAAGGGCGACACCGGGCCGTATTTTACCCCCACCGTCTCTGCTGAGGGCGTTATCTCATGGAGTAATAACGGCGGACTGGATAACCCCGCAAGTGTCAGCATCAAAGGCCCGCAGGGGGCAAAGGGCGATACGGGAGCGAAAGGTGACCCCGGCATACAGGGCGAACAAGGCCCCGCTGGCCCTAACGAGATAACTGCCGACACCGCGACCAGCATTAACGGCCTGCTCAAAGGCGCGGGCGGCAAAGTGGCACAGGCCGTAGACGACACGGACTACCTGACCCCGCCTGTTATGGCTTCCTCCCTCCCCGCCAGCGGCGCGGCACTGACGGCAAACACCATATATAACGTATCCTCTCCTGTGGGTACGTATGTGTTTACCCCGCCAACATCCGGCTGGGCGCACGGTAAATTTACTACGGGTAGTAGTGTATCAGTGTCATTTAGCGGCACATTTATGGGCGCGGCCCCGGCAATAGAGGCGAATAAGACCTACGAATTTGACGTATACAACGGTGTGTGGGCAGTGCAGGAGGTTGTGAGCGCATGATAGGTATGCTACGAAGGAGGCTGATGGGCGGTGGCGGCGCTTTTGAGTTTACCTACACAGGCCAATTTACGGACAAGATAGAGGGCTCAAAGCGCGTTATAAAACTTACATCTTCTGGCACACTGAATGTCAGCGGTTCGGTTGTGGCTGATGTTTACCTGTTGGCTGGTGGCGGTGGGGGTGTATCCGCTGCTGCGTACAATGTTGGGACATTGGGTTGTGGCGGTGGTGGTGGCGGCGGGCATCAAACAGTTAAAATGAAAATTATTGCTGGTGTATATGATATTATCATAGGTGCGGGTGGTGCTGGAAATAGTAGTCAGCAAAATTATGCTGTAATTGCATCGGATGGTGGCGATACGATTGCCTTTGGGATAACAACAACGGGCGGCAAGGGTGCTAACGTGAACTGCTCTGACAACCACCAACATGCTTATGGTGGAGCTGGAGGCGTACCTAATGGATTAAATGGTGATGCTAAGTTTGGTGCATACCAAACCGCTCCAGGGGGTGCGCCTAATGGTGGAGAAGGGAAAACTTGGAACACGCCAACATACACGGCTCAAAACGGTGGCGACGGTTACATCACACTGACAATACCAATATAAAAAAGGAGCACACTATGCGTAAAATAATTCTATCGGGGGGGGCAGCCTCCGTAAAATAAAAAGCGCCTGTGCGCTATGATACCCTTGCAGTTTGCCTTACGGCGCAGGATGATTAAACAGAAAAGCGAATATAAATTATCTGTTGCAGCAGCGCAGACATTTGAATACAATTTAACGCTTACAGTTGATGGGGTGTCAGTTGTATATGGCGAAAAGTTTGTTGGCGCGAAAGTTTTTGCAATAACAAAAGAATCCGTGATTACTATAACCGGAACAGCATATGAAGGTTATGCGATTTTTGTAAAAATAAATGGTGAACAAGTGGCTGGAATGAGTCCCGGTGAGTCAACGACTTTCAGGTATGCATTTCCAAAGTCTATGATACGCAACGATATATCATTGCGTATGTACCAAACTACATACTATTTCAGGTATGCGGAATTTACAGTTTAGTAAAAAAAAGGAGGTACAATGTTAAACACAAACTATGCCAAGCTGGCGGGCGGGTATCCCGAATATTTACGCCTGCCGGTTGAGTTGCAATCGCCGCTTATAATCAACGGTGTGACGCACCCCGCAGGGGCGCACCTCTCCACCAATGACGATGCGGCAATAAAGGAGCTGGGCTATAAGCCCGTGACCCGTTCCCCCATGCCCTCAAAGGAGGGCTATTATTATACCGAAATGTGGGAGGACAACGGCGCAGAGATAGTCCAGAGCTGGACGGAGCATGAGGCGCAGGCCACCACGCAGGACTATATAGACGCGCTTGCGGAGCTGGGGGTGAATGTGAATGACGCGCAGTGAACTTATGGCGCTGGTAGCCGTGCGTAAAGCGGAAATCGAGGCGCACGAGACCGACCTTGTAGAGGTGTTGACGGCGGCGCGGGCAGGGCTTACCCCCACCCCCACGCAGGGCGCACCGTGGGACGCTGAGACCCGCTACATAGCAGGGGATACGGTTGAGGGCTATGTCGCCCTCAAATACAGCCGCAACAAGCCCCCTGCCGCCAACCTCGGCACATATTGGGCGGTGCAGACCGTGACCTATCCCGCGTGGAGCGACATCGAGGACGGCACGGTGATCGAGGTGGACACCATAGTGACCTACAACGGCAAAACATGGCAATGCACCGAGCAGCACATCAAGTCCACCGTCTACAAGCCCAAAGCGGGAAGCTCCAAATGGAGCGAATACACGGAATAAGGAGCCGCACGGCTCTTTTTTCATAATTAAAAAACAAAAACAAAGAAAGGAAAAAATCAAAATGAAGAAACTCGCTTGTATCCTCGCGGTAATGCTCATGCTGTGCCTTTGCACCATAGCCTACGCCGCAGACCCCGTAACTCTGGATATAACCGCGCTGGACTACCAGACCGGCAAGGCGGTATCCAAGACCTACGTCAACAACGAGCTTTTCCTACTCAAGGTTGACCTGGGCATACCCCGGTTTTTCGACCTGACCGATATGGAGCTTATAATCGAGCTGGACGGCGTAAAGCTGGACGAAAACGACCTGAGATTGGAGGCTGGCACATATTACCTGAGCGGCATAGTTACCGACCAGCCCGCCGCCCTCCGTATAACCGTCAAGGACAAGGCCTATGACAACGCCACCACGGCAGAAGAACTCTACAACGCCATGCAGAAAAACAGGACTGTGAGCAAGACTTATTATTTCAACGCCGCACAGCCCGCCGAGCAGCCCATTGCAAAAAATCCCGTGGTGATACCCAAGACCGGCGGCGCCTCCGTCCTCGCGTATGCGGTATCCATAGCCCTGATAGGGTTCGGCCTCGCGGTGGCAGGTAAACGCAGATGAGCAGAGTAACAGGCTTCATAGAATACCTCGAAAGTCATGTCGGGGATATGTACGTCTGGGGTGCACAGGGGCAGCAGGTTGACAGCATGAGCGACCCCTACGCATGGATAGAACGGCGCGAAACCAGCGACGTCAATTATAAACGCGCCACATATTTCATGGAGAAGGCCGAAAAACGGCCTCTCTATGCGTTCGACTGTTCCGGCCTCATCGTACACTACATCAGCGACATAAAGCACTGGATGAAGGGCGACACCAACGCCCAGGGGCTTTACCGTATGTGCGGCGAAAACAGGGGCTACGCCGGGAAAACCCCCATGTGTGCGGGCGACCTCGTATTCAAGTACAGCGAAAGCAGCAAGAAAATGGTTCACGTTGGCGTATATGTCGGCGACGGCTACACCATAGAAGCAAAAGGCCGGGACGATGGCGTATGCAAGCGCAAGCTGTCCGATGGCAACTGGACGCACTGGGGGCGGCTTGCCCTGCTCCAGCAGGAGGAAGAGAAGGAGGAGGTAAAGGCGCGGAAGATCATAACCCTGACGAGCCCCATGATGCGGGGCAACGACATCAAAGCCTTGCAGACCGCCCTTAACGCTCTGGGCTATGACGCGGGGGACGCGGACGGCATAGCGGGCAAAAACACCATTGCGGCCATACAGCGGTTTGCGGGCGACTATGCAAACGCCGGGGAAACGGAACTGCCGGAGGTGTTACAGGCTACCGTATCTGTGGACGGCAAAATCTATGTAGGCGCACTAAAAAAATAAGGAGGAGCACCCATGACCAAGGAATGGATATGGGCAATAGTAACGGGACTGAGCGGCATTTTGCTGGGCTGGTTGGCTCACATAAAGACCGCGAGAAAGGACGCGATTGACGCGGCGACACGCGACACCGCCATTGACACCGCGCTCAAATCGGACGTGGACTACATCAAACGCGGCGTGGACGATATCAAACTCGATATGCGGGCGCAGGCCACCAAAGTTGAGGGCATAGACCTCCGAGTGGCTCGTGTGGAAGAAAGCACGAAAAGCGCCCACCACCGGCTGGACAGGCTTGAAGCACACAACAATTAAAGGAGGAAAAAACATGAAACTCTCGAACAAGGTATACGACATTCTCAAGGCAATCGCCCTGATCTGGCTCCCCGCCATAGGCACTCTCTACTTCGCCCTCGCGGGTATATGGCAGCTCCCCTATCCTGAGGAGATCGTCGGCACTATCACCGCCGTTGACACGTTCCTCGGCGCGGTGCTGGGCATATCCTCGGCAAACTACAACAAACAGTAGCCCCCGGATGGGATTCCCTTTCAATAGCCCCCCTTAATTGGGGGGCGTACTTTTATAAAGGAGGTATAGGCTTTTGGAGAAGCGGGCCTCTTTGAAATGGATAAAGCATTGCTTAATTCCCGTTCCCGCACGGAATGGGAAGCACTCATACGCGAATGGATACATAACGAAAAAGACCGCTGGTTGATAACCCGCCGCCTTTTAGACGGGGTGCCATACGACGCTCTGACGGGCGAGTACCAGCTTAAATTCGAAATACCCCTTGAATATGACCAGATACGAAGGCGGTGCAAGGCCGCCGAAAAACAACTGAAAACGCACTGTAAATAGCCGATAAATAGCCGATGGGAGCAATCCTGTCGGCTCTTTTTTTATGCCAAAATTCAGGTAGAAGGGAGCGTGAAACAGTGTATCCATACCAATCTTATTTTAACCAACAAACCCAATATCAGCGAACCGAAGTAGTCAAAGTGAACGGCGAGGGCGGCGCAAAGGCGTATCAAATGCCCCCTAATAGCTCCGCTCTTCTATTAGACGAAACGGCCCCCATAGTGTGGCTTAAAACAACGGATGGGGCGGGGTTCCCCTCTCTCTCGCCTTATAGCATAACCCCGTATAAACCCGCTCCGCCTGTCGATGTAAACGGCCTTGAACAGAGAATAGCCAGATTGGAGGAAATGATAAATGCCAAACCCGATACTACAAATGCTAAGCGGAGGAAGTCCGAGGAAACTCAACCCACAAATGATAGCGCAGGCTAAACAGATGATGTCCGTTCCTGGGCAAATGCAGAAGATAAAGCAGATGATAGGCAACGGCGACCCTAAACAGATGTTTTATGCGGCCTGCAAGCAATACGGGATAGACCCCGAGGATATTCTTTCTGAATTAAGATAGACCATTACCCGAAGCGCGCGCGGGATTGGAATATAAATCGAAAGGAACTTTAGAACTATGGATAATATGCCCTCTCTCGCGGATATAGCCGCGGTAACTGATGGCAAGACTGACGGCTTCAACGGAGGCTTCTGGATATTCGCCCTTATCATACTTTTTGCTATGATGGGCGGCGGCTTTGGCGGCTGGAACCGCCAGGGCGAATTTGGACAGTATGCCACCGCTGCGTCTCAGCAAGAAATTCTCTTCGGTCAGCACTTCGGCCAGATCAATGACCGCCTGACTAACATCGGCAACGGTATATGTGATTCCACCTTCGCGCTGAACAACGCTATCACCACCGAAGGCCGGAACCTGTCCAACCAGCTCGCAAACTGCTGCTGCGAACAGAGGCTCGGTATAGCTAACCTCTCAGCGCAGATGAACCAGAACACCTGCGACATAACCACCGCTATCCACGCCGAGGCCGAGGCCACCCGCTCCCTGATACAGGCGAACGAAATGCAGGCTCTCAGGGACAAAGTGTCCAGCCTTGAAATGGATAACCGCATGTACGGAGTAGTCCGCTATCCCAACGGTTACACCTACAACGCGGGGAACTCTCCCTTCTGTGGTAATAATTGCGGCTGCTGCTGCTAATTCCGGCTATGCCGTGATATATCGGGGCGGCGTATGCTGCCCCTTGATTTTTGAAAGGAGCATAAAAAATGGCTTGTAAAAATGTATGCAAACTCTGCCCCAACCTTATAATCTCCCAGGCAGTTACCTTCACGGCGGGAACCGGGCTGATAATCAACCTCCCGGCAGGCAACTATAACGACAACCAGAAATACTGCATCGTGGTAGCTCAGTCTATCCCGGCGGCTACCACTATAACCGCGCCCGTGTTTGTCACCATAGGCGCCGGCACGGAACAGTACCCGCTGATAGATAGCTGCTGCGCCCAGGTCACAGCCTGCGCCATACGCACCCGCACCAGGTATGCTACCATCGTCAAGACCAACGCCACGGGCGGCAGTTTTAAAATGCTTGGCAAAACTGCTTGCACTCAGGGGCTTGCCAGCATTGACGGAGGCGCAGAGTAATGAGCTTTAAGGAGATCATACGCCTGATATCCGAAAGGCACACCGATATGACAGAGGTGACCGATGCACTCTCTGATATGATGCACACGGTAAAGGACCGTCTGCCGGAGGTGTACAAAGAAACAATGTATTGCCTCGAAGAGATAGCATATCGGATAACTCCCGAAGAGGCGCGGCAGATAGTCAAGGGTATGCGCCCATACGGTCAAAAATGGGACTATGACACCATCAAGGCGTTTCTGGCGACGAAAGGCATAACGGCGGTATGTAAATACTATCTGTGCATGAATATGTACTACAACGACAGCCACGATACCGCCGAAATGGTAGGCAGGGGAGAAGACCCGGAGTTTTATTTCAGCCTTGCAAAAGATTTCATTAACGATATAGACGGTAAGGATTTCAAGGTTGAAAAATATTTTACTGCGTAACTGGCAACCTTCCGGCAACTTTCTGGCAACCTTTTATTTCAAGCCCTAAAACGAGCGTAAACGAAAAATATAGATAAACAGCCGCTTTTTACGGACGAGAAACTGCAAGGAACTGAATAAAAAACGGGTAGCCGCCGGATACCAAACATCAGAAACGCCTGTGTTGCACGGGCGTTTTTCTTAGGTATTTAGGGCTTTTTTGATTGCTTGTGCTCATTTTGTGGTTTCGCTTTGGCAACTTTCTGGCAACCTTTTTTTGAAAGCGTCCATAACCGCGCCCGCACTCGCGTTCTCTTTTTCCTTTGAAAGGTGTGAATAAATTTCAAGCGTTACTTTTACGTTGGCATGGCCGAGGAATTTCTGCGCGGAAAGCACGTCAACGCCGGCATTATAGAGTATGGAGGCGTAATTATGCCGGAAGTAGTGCGGCGTGAGGATAGAGGCACCGTCCTCTCTCGTTTCTATGTCGGGCCCCAACTCTGCCATGCGCTCCATCAGCGAACGCCATAGCCTATTCGAAGAGGAATTGCGGTAGTATGTGCCATCGGGGGCAGGGAATACAAACGCCTGCGGGAATCCCCGCACGAGCATTTCCGCCAGCTCGTCCGGCAGGGGTATATCCCGTATGCTCTCCTTCGTCTTGGGCGGGGTTATCATGCCCTTCCTTAAATTGACCTGCTGCCGGACGTGTATGACCTTCCTCCTGAAATCTACACATTCCCATTGCAGGCCGAGGGCTTCACCGAGCCTCATTCCGGTATAGTATAGTAATGCCACCAGCAGGCCGTTTTCCTCCTGCATCAGCTTCTTTGCCGCTTCTTCCTCCGCTTCCGTCAGCGCCCGGCGGCTCGACTTTTCTTTCGTGGGCTTGACCAGCCCCACGGTCACGTCCCGCTGGATTATCCCCTCGGAGTATGCCCGCTTAAAGACGGATTCCAACACATGGTGTACATTTTCGATTATGGTTACGCACGTATCGCCCTTGGAGTTAAGCAGCTCCTGCAAATCCATAGTGGATATTGCGGTGAGCCGCTTGTCCCCCAGAACAGGCAATATGTGCTTGTTGAGTGCCGTCTTATATCCGCTCTGTGCCGATTCCTTTATATTCGGCTTTTTGTAGACGTTATACCACTGTATGGCGTATGGGCCGAAAAGCGCGTCCTTCTGCGCGGTGCGCCCGGTGATGAACTCCTGCCTGACCGCCTCCTTCGCGGCCTCCAAATCCTTCTTTGTGCGCCCGGACACATATTTTATCACGCTGCCGCCGTTCATATCCTTGCCGACGGTTACTTTAGCCCTATACCTCCCGTCGCTTTGTCTTGCCATTTACAAAAACCTCCCGTTATGCTAAAATCGGAGGCGGAGAAGCATCCACCTCTGATCCCCCCTTGCGCTGCGCCGACAGCCGGGGGATTATTTTATTTTGTCAAGCAGAATAGCCTTTTTCTCTTCAAATTCCTCGTTGCTCAGAATACCGCTATCTCGCAAATCGCCGAGTTTGCGAATTTGGTCAACGGCATCGATGGAAAGCGCGGACTGCACGCTTGGGCCGTATATTCTGTCGCGCTGCTTATCAGAAAGAATTACGGCGCCATCACCGTCCGTGAAAGTGCCACTGGCTATACTGCACAAGTCCGCAAGGGTTCCAAGGCCGAAACAGCCTGCCGTGAGTAACCAGAGAAGAGCTGTGAGCGGCTTATCGACATAGAACCTGTGTATTCCTAAACCGCCTAAAAATATACATAAAAGCAGAGTGGTTAGCCAACTCTTTTCAGACACATCATGGTTGTGACCTTCGGCACCATCCACACTTTCGGTCACGTCCATTTTTTCTGGTTCAACATTCACACGCTCCTCTTCCGAAGAGGGCGAAACGATCATTGCCCCCTCGCGTCTTGCTCGTTCCGCCTTATTCTTTTTTATACATTCCTCACAGTGCCCAAGGTTGTTGAGCGGCAAGAACAACCCCTTTTTCCCACACTGAGAGCACTGATGTATCATACCCATTGACCAAACCCTCCTATTTTAACCTTTTCCATTCTTTTATGCTGATGTATATGAGAAAGCCTGCGAATATCGCGAAAACCAGCATTATACCCCCTGCTATTGTCGATAAATGCTTAGTTTCGGGGCGTATCAGCCCCATGCTCGGATATCTGCTATCTATGATAAATATTCCGCTTAAAACCACCATCAATAACACGGAAACACCTGACAACAGGGGCAATTGAATGCTTTTACGCCGCCCTTCGGCTACCAGATCGTTTATACGCTCCTTGTTAGTGGCGATAAGTTCTTCGTATAAATCCTCTTTACTATATCCTTGCGGAACTCTCACAAAGTCAGAATCTATATCCCGCAGACTTTTGCCAATGGTATTTAATATCCTTATCAGCGTATCTACGCCGGGATTTGATGTTTGCCCGTGAAGCACCTTTTTGACAGTAGCGAGCGACAGCCCGCATTCGTCCGCGATCTCCTGCTGCGTCTTACCGGATTGCCGCACAAGCTCCTGTAATCGCTCAAAGTCCATTATTTTACCCCCCATTTAAACAATTTTTACCCTGAAAGGATACTATTTGTGGCTTTAAAAAACCAAGGGAACGAGATATGCTTAATTCAGACCGGGGCGGCTCCCACGAAGCTTCTCCGCCGTTCTGGCCGAGGCGGAGGTGAGCGGCTCCCGCTCCCTCTGCCGGTTAAAGGCGAATCCGAGGCACGATTTGTGCAACATCGTTGAGCGCAGTCCCGTTTATGGTACTCTCAATAAAATCACCCCTTTTTATTTACCGAAGTTATGATATTATCAAAACAGAACAAATGTTTGGAGGTGGAAACGATGGACATCACATATGAAGTATTGGAAATGCTCTCCATGGACGAGCTTAATCTGATTGCTGACTTTGTAGAAGAAGCTTTAAATAGTCAACGAGCTTTGCCCGATTCTCGGGCGTCAACCGTCTGATTTCTGCAAGAGTATAATTAATAAGAGAATCTTTCTCGCTTATCTCATCAACACTATTTGCAGTATCCAGATCGCCCGTAATGAGAACGGAAGGCCTTACGCGCAATACACGAGCCAGATTAAAAATTCTGTCGCGGCGCATATTTTCAATCTCCCCGGCCTCCCAGCGCGAAACGGTCGCCTCCGAAACACCCGCGGCAACCGCAACTTCCTTCTGGGTCAACCCTAATTCGATTCTTCTCTCTTTTATGATAGTGGCAACATCCATAGCAACCTCCTGCTGTTGCCTACATAATATCACTGACATTACATTTATGCAATATTTAATATTGAAAAACACAAAAAAACTTGCGTAAACGTATTGACAGGCTGAAACAAGTGAAATATAATGAACTTACGAAAACGCAAGAGAGGAGGCACACACCGTGTTTAACAAGAATTTGTTCCGCGCAAAAGTAGTTGAACGTGGCTTAACGTTGGCACAGATTGCCTCAGATATAGGCATAAAAGAAACCACGCTTTGGCGCAAAATGGCGGGAATCAGCGATTTTTCGCGCAAAGAAATATATGATATTATTCACATTCTGAGTCTTACTTCTGATGATGTGGATAATATTTTTTTTGCTGACAAACTTACGTAAACGCAAGGACAAACGAACAAACCGCATAGGAGGTGAGCGGCATGATGAACCTTGAACAACTGGAAGCAACAGAAAAGAAAGTGGCGGCCATATTAGCGGAATCTGGCGCCACTCTCCCCGAAGTGGAGTGCATCTTAGCACATTGCAAATGTTACCTTACTGCCTCGTATTGCGAGATTCCAGAACATCAGCAATCCGATTAAGAGCCACAGCGATCCTCACTATTGAACAATCATTATATTGAGAATCGTATAGCGGACATTGCACAACACAAACGTTATGCGAAAACGGACAAAGCATTACCTTCACCTCCTTCCGAGGTGATTATACCACAGAAAGGAAACCACCATGGATAACTTTGACAAGCTCCTGCGGGACATGATAACCGCCGCCGTGGACGAGCGTATAAACAGCGTTGAAGCCCTTGAGGAGCGCATGGTGAAGATGCACGGCGAGTTTGTCACCACCAAGCGGGCGGCCGAGATCATCAACGTAGACCCCGGCACTATACGCGCCATGTGCAGGGATGGGCGCCTCATGGCGACCGCCGCCGACGGCCACGCCCCCCTCATACTGGTGCGGAGCATGGCCTCCATGGTAGAGGATAAGACGGCGGATCAGCCCAGGGTAAAGGCTGCCCGCCGCCATAAGTACGACGATTGTAAATACAAAGTGCAGTAACTCCCCGTACGAAAGGGGAGAGCAGAGGGCGGCATCTTGGGCCGGTGTCCGATGGGCAGAGTTTATAATCTCCTTTTTGATATACACAGACCACCTGATATGTCCGACAAAACGCTGCTTCTGCTCACCGCCCTCTGCTGTCTCCTTTCGCCGGAGGTGATGCGAATGACCTAACAATCCCACAACAGCACGTTAGCAACTCGACCGGGCGAGTATAAACAGGATTCAGGCCCGGTGCGTCTCCGGGAAGCCCCGGAGGGTATCAGATCATAAGGAGGACGCAAAACAATGCAATTAGGAGAAATGACATTCGGGACAAACATCAAAATTCCCGAGCGACAAGAAGGTGGCAGCTACGAGCTGGCGGACTACACGCTGGGCTACTTCGGCGCAGGCGTGGCTGCGCTTATCCGCAAAGACATACACAGCCTGTGCCGGTTCGGCGGTAACGCAAAATACGCCGGATCAGACCTGGACGAACGCATGACGGAAATATACAACAGCTACCCCGATGAACTTAAAGAGATGATTATCCCAAGCACGATCCCGTTATATAACGGCAGCGGCGCCGAGGATATAACACGGAAAGTATTTGCCCCCACAATGACCATGGTAGGCTGCGGCGACAACCACGGTGTGGACGAGGGCTTCACATGGCCTATATTCACTGGCCGGAATAGCCGCAAAAAGACCTTTAACGGCTCGGCTGCCTACTGGTGGCTTTTCTCACAGTACTCCTCTGACCGCGCCTGGTACGTCTACACGGACGGCTCCGCCAACTACTACGGCAGCCCCTCGGTCTCGAATGGTGTTGTCCCCGCTTTTATAATCCCTCAATCGGCACAGATTGACGACACACCGGATAATGACGGCAGTTACAGATTGACGGTGCTGGAAAGCTATTGCTCATAAAAAGACAATGAAAAGCAAGCGCACAAAAGCATGCGAAATACCTCTCAAAGTCAAACGGTGGGTATGGGAGAGGGATCATCATTGCTGCGTCCTGTGCGGCAGACCCGGCAACCCGGACGCGCATTTTATTCCGCGCTCCCATAACGGAAAGGGAATAGAAGAGAACATCGTCACCCTATGCCCTGAATGCCACAGGGATTACGACAATTCCGAGCGCAGGCCGGAGACCAGAAAGGCCCTCCGGGCGTACCTTATGGCCAAATATCCGGATTGGGACGAGGAAAAGCTGAGATACCGGAAGTGGAGGAGTGATTACATATGCAAGTAAAGGAAATCCTCCCCATGCTGGCATTGCTCAAGAGCCAGCGGGTAAAACTCTACCATGCCCCAGGCGGGGAACTGCTGGGCAGCTATAACAGGATAGACATACAGCCCGGAGCGTGCGACGAAACCATCGGCAAACTCATGGACGCAACGTTGATATGCGTTGACGCCAACAATCAAAACATCAACTTACACATTGCGACAGGGAGGGATTGATATGTGGGGAGCATTTTTTAGCTGGGGAGTGCCGATGTTTGTGATCGGCATAATGACAGGCTTTGCCTTCGCGCCACGCAAAAGGAGATAGACATGGAAGCGTGCACAACCGGACAAACCCTGTGCTGGCGTTGCCGGAGGGCGACCAACGCGCCGGGCATGGGCTGCAGCTGGTCTCGCCGCACCGATCCCGAACCCGTTGAGGGCTGGGAGGCAAGGAAGACAACGCTGAAGGGCAGCAACTATTACCACGGCAAAAACTACACGACAATTATACAGTCCTACGTCATCCACGCCTGCCCGCTGTTTTTACCGGACGAGAAAAGTGAGCCGCCGCGTATATACAGGAAGTGGATAGTCGAAGTGGACGGCGAGTGGCTGACAACGCAGGAGACGAGGGAGCGGCTGGGCATCGACAGGCACGAAATATACAAACTGATCGAGCGCGGCAAGCTCAACGCCAGGCAAGTGGAGTGAATGAGTTAAAAACATATCAAAGGAGGACAAACAAAATGGAAACAACGGAAAGGATTCACGGCGCCTGCCGCTACTGCGGGCAGATAATCAACATCAAAAGCTATTTGGCGCTGCACCCAAACCTCAAGGACCCGGACGAGGACGCGATAGCTACCCTCATGTGTGACTGCAAGGAGGCCAGACGCGACCGTGACACTCATGAGGCTGCCCTTCGGGGAGAAAGCGACCGCATTGAGGCCCTGCAAAAAGCAAATGACGTGATTGAGGAGCTTTTTACCGGCAATCCGCACCAGAAGCGCATGGCCGTGGACGAGCAGACATGGGAGATATTGCAGCAGCTTGCCGAGCGGGCGTACGGCGGTTTTGTGGACAAAGCGGTCATCACCACCACGGACGGGGTTAAGGCCACCGTAAAGAGCACCGGCTCCGCCGCTATCGGCATAGCCATAGAGCGCAGCAAGACCAAAAAGGAGAAAAAGGAGATATAACCCATGGAAAGCCGGGAGATATATGACATGCTCCTGCGCAGCATAGGGGAGCACATGGACGCAAAAGGTCGGGCCGCTGTCAGCATCAACGGCAGGCCCGCCCTGATAGTAATGATAGACCGGGAGACCGGAGAGGCTACCGCCCGCAATGCGATCACTGACACGACCGCCGCCGACGCGGTAATAGACTACCTCAACACCATCGCCGGGACGAAATATCAAAAAACGCCGAAAAACCGCAGCTATATCAACGCCCGCATTGCGGAGGACCATACGCCGGAGGACTGCCGCCGGGTAATAGACAGCCGCTGGGCAATGTGGAAGGGGACAAGCATGCAGGAGTATATGCGCCCCTGCACCCTGTTTAACAGCGAGAAATTTGAGGGCTACCTCGCGGCGGCGAAAACCAACGTCAAAAAAATCGCTGGGAGTTATTTTATGAACCACATTCAGCATCAATACTCCGCCGACGAACTGGCGAAAATAGGCGTTGATCTGCTGGGGGAGGGATAACGTGAAAGTTTTAGCAGCCTGCGAAGAATCGCAGGAAGTGTGCAAGGCGTTCCGCGCATTAGGCTATGAGGCTTACAGCTGTGATATTCTTGAGTGCTCCGGCGGTCATCCCGAATGGCACATACAAGCCGATGTACTTCCGTTGTTAAACGGCGACTGCACGTTTACCACCATGGATGGCGTGGAGCATCGGATAGACGGCAAGTGGGATATGATAATTGTCTTTCCTCCTTGTACGGATTTGGCTGCTAGCGGCGCAAGACACTTTGCAAAGAAACGCGCAGACGGCCGGCAGCAGCGAAGTATTGAGTTTTTTATGAAGTTTGTAAATGCTGATTGCGAGCAAATCGCCATAGAGAACCCGATAGGTGTTATGAGCAGCGAATACAGAAAGCCCGACCAAATAATCCAGCCATATCAGTTTGGCCACAACGCCAGGAAAAGCACATGTCTGTGGTTAAAGAATCTTCCCCTCTTAACGCCAACGAACATTGTTGACCCAGGGCAGATAGATAAAAATGGATTCAGCAGAGGAGCATCATTGGACTATGCAACCGATGAAAATGGAAAGATACTCAGTTGGAACGATCCAAGAACTGCAAAAATCCGAAGCAAGACATTTCCCGGCATAGCCAAAGCTATGGCGGAACAATGGGGAGACCAGAAAAAATGAAGAAGAAAAAACTACCCACCTATACAGTCCTGATCCGCACGCCCGCCGGGACGCAGACCATTATTGAGACCAACGACTTTGCGAAAGCCAGACGGACATATGCCCAGTACAAGGGCTCATGCCGCCTGTGCATTGACGGGCGGGAGCTGCATATCCTCGAGGCGGACGAGCTGATGAACGACCACAGCGACAAAGTGATAGAGCAGATATTTATCCCGCGCCGCACGAAGAAGACCGAGGACATACACGCATTAAAGCCTGCCCGGTAACACGGGCAGGACTTGACCTTTTGCCGGGTGCGGCAATCACCCGGTCCTCCATTGATAGGGTGGCGGCAGGTGCGGCCAACGGGGAAACGCCCGCACCGCAAACCACCGCCCCCGGCAAAGGGCCAAGACCTGATTATTAAAAAAGGAGGCCGCCATGCAGCGGGTAAGGCGTGATATATATTCTGGCGTGGTGCTGGAGCGGATCATATACTCCGTGGGAGACAGGACACAAAAACCCTACCGCCCGCGGAAGCCGAGATTTAAAACGGACGAGGAAAGGGCGCGGTTTAACTCTGAGGTAGCCCGCCGGGCCCATACCCGGCTGGTCAATGAAAACTTTACTCCGGCCTCACTATACAGCACACTCACCCAGGACGACGAGCACGAGGTACACGATTTTAAGGATTTCCGCCGCCTCTGCGTCAACTTCCGGCGCCGGCTGCTCTACGCCTACCCGGAGGCAAAAATCGTTATCTACATGGGGCGCGGCAAAAATACCCACCGCATACACGCCCACATGCTGACGGACGGCATCCCGGAGGAGGCTATACGCAAACAATGGACGCTGGGCAGCGTCAATCGCTGCGAGCACCTTCGGGCCCACGTCCACTATGACGGCATAGACCACGGCCCCGATTATACGGGATTAGCCAATTACCTTTTTAATCACTGGACGCCGGAGCAGGGCGGGAATCACTACATGGCGACCCGCAACCTTGCCCCCTGCGGCAAGGAGCAGACAAAACCAATAAAACGCAACTACACGCCGGCCAAACCGCCGCGCTCTCCGAAAGACTATATCCTCGTCGAGAGCGGCGCGACAGAGTTCGGCTTTACCTATTTCAAATATGTCAAAATCCCGCCCAAGCGGCGGTGTTAAGCGGCGCAAAGCGCGAGGCTTTTGCCGGGGCCTTGTAAATGCGTCGGATTTTAGGACGATATCAAAAAGGAGGTAAAAAACAATTGCTGAAAGACTACACCATGACCCCCAACCGGGCGGGTATACCCATATGGCGGCCTGCCCAGCCGGTAATAGGCAAAGAGGAAGCGCACCAGACCGCCCTGACCAACTGGGCGCGGATGATGCGGACGCAGTATCCAGCCCTGACGCTCTACCACCACATACCCAACGGCGGCTTACGCGATAAGCGCACCGCTGTGCGGCTGATGTGGCAGGGGGTACATTCCGGCGTACCGGACGTATTTATCCCTGCCGCCCGGGGCGGCTACCATGGCATATACATCGAGCTCAAAACTGGCGCCAATAATCCGACCCCAAACCAAAACGAGTTTATGAGCGGCGCCATGGCCGAGGGCTACTATTGCGCGGTCTGCTACGGCTGGCCCTGCGCGGCGGCGGTGATTGAGAAGTATTTGAAAGGAGACACTGAGCTGTGAACAGTAAAAACACAATGAAAATTCTGCGCAGAGCCATCGAGAAATACGGCGAACCCATCCAGACCATAGTCGCCATCGAGGAATGTGCAGAGCTACAAAAAGAACTGACCAAAGCTTTGCGCGGCAAGCCGAACTCTGACCATCTTGCAGAGGAAATGGCTGACGTACAGATAATGCTGTGGCAGCTCTGCTGCATATTCAACGTAGGCGGGCAGATGGCAGAGTGGATTACCAAGAAGATTGAGCGGCTCAATAAGCGCATCGAGGCGGCAGAAACAGGAGGTGAGCGGCATGACTAACCACGAATACCTAAAACAGCAATCCGCCGAATGGCTGGCGGACAAACTCGCCGAGATAATGGACTGCGACTGCTGCCCGGCGGCGGTTTATGGCGCCAAACGGATCGAAATGCTCTGCGAACTGGGCATATCGGAATGTCGGAGAACGCTGGAAAACTGGCTGAACGCAGAAAGGACGGAGAATGAGTAAAGAGTACATAGAGTGTGAAGCGGCTAAGGAACGGCTTAGAATATGGATCACAGATTGCGTATTAGACGGGGACGATGAGGCGGCAGACTGTTTCAGGGACTGTATAGACCTCCTCGACAGTATTCCTGCCGCCGATGTTGCTCCGACTGTGGAACTTGAAGATTTGAGGGCTAAGTATCAAGTGCTCGTTGCTGAAAAAGACAAGAATAGCGGAGACACTGCTGAAACATATACAACCGGGTATCGCTATGGTCACAGAAACGGGCAGATTGAATTGCTCCAACAGATTTTGGGCATTTTCGATGGTGCAAGCGAGCCGGAGGAAACAAATGAGTAAAGAGTACATAGAGCGAGAAAAGGCGCTGGAAAAGGTTATTGAAGTAAAGCACTACGACCCTGAATTGAGCGGAGTTGTATTGCACAGGTACATCAAGGAAATCGACTTGAAGGATATCCCCGCCGCCGATGTAGTGGAGGTGGCCGAACCGCCAAAGGAGGTATGAAGATGAAGCCAATTTATATACCTAAAGGAAAAGCAAAAGAGTACGGCGATTATGCTATCAACATTTACACGGGATGTCCTCACAGATGTTATTACTGCTTTGCCCCGTCAGTGTTAAGGAAAGATCGGGAACAGTTTCACACTAACATAAAGCCTCGTGATGGAATTGTGGAGGCAACTATTAAACAGTTAGAGCGGGAAGGAATCGCGGGCAAATTGATACACCTGTGTTTCACCTGTGACCCATACCCCACAGGACATGATACCACGGCGACACGGCAGATTATAAAGGCTATCAAGGCAAGTGGGAACCATGTTCAGATACTTACAAAGGGCGATGGGAGCCGTGACTTTGATTTGCTGGATGAAAACGATTGGTACGGTATTACCTATGATGGTATGTATGGCGGTTTATATATGCCAAGCGACAGGCTTATAGATGTGAAAGAAGCGCATGACTGGGGAATAAAAACATGGTGTTCTTTTGAGCCTGTAACGGACGCAGATCGGGTTTTGGAATGTATCGAGAACTGTTATGACATATTTGACAAGGTTAAAATTGGGAAATTGAATTACTATTCGTCAAATATTAACTGGAAACAGTTTGGGGAAGAAGCCGAACAACTATGCAAGCAACTTGGCATTGATTACTACATAAAAGAGAGCTTACGGGTAGAAATGGTCAAACCGCCGAAGGAGGAAGAATAATGCCTGTAAAAATCGGCGACAAATATTATTGCTTTGCCAGGTGCGACTGCAATACAAATAAAGACATAATTATAGAAGCACTGCTTGAGAGTGCTAAAAAATTTAGCGACCCACATGTAAAAGCGCATAACCCGCAAGAGTATGTTGACATGGTTGCAGTCCGTGAAGAAGCTGAAAAGGCATTGGAAGAAGTATGACAAAAGAATATATAACTAAAAACAGAGCAAAGCAGTTTGTATGTGGGCATTGCAACGAGGTATGCAGTGAAGAACCGTGCGAACCGAGCGATTGTGATTGGATGGCATTTATCGACAAAGAACCCGCCGCCGATGTAGTGGAAGTGCTGCATGAGAGATGGGAGCGAGTAATCCCGACAAAGAGTGCAGCTAAATGGTCAACAAAGGTGAACTGCTCCAACTGTCATAGTGTTGGATATATGCGTTATAACTACTGCCCCAACTGCGGAGCAAAGATGGATAAGGAGGAATAACAATGGTCAAGTACATCATCATAGGAGTAGTTATTGGTGCGGGATTGTCTTTGTTGTTGGTGCTTATATGCGAATTGGTGTACGTATCACGGTTTAAGGGGAAAAAAGTGATGCCAGAACCCCCGAAGGAGGAAAAATAATGGAAAATGTATATGAAATGGTATACCAGCAAAGCAGATGTGAGCCGCAGGTTTTAGCCTACGGCCTTTATCAAGGACGTAATTACTATGTTGTCAGTTTCGGCACGCACCCGTGCGCATACGTTGATGTGTCCGACCTGTTGAGCATGACGTGGGAAGAACAAAAATATATAGAAAATGCAATAGACTGCCACGGCGGGGTAACATACTCAAGCGTGGAACTTGTGGTAGCGAATAATAAAGGGTGGTATATAGGATGGGATTATGCCCACTGCATGGATTACAGCGGGTATATACCGTGTGGATCGCTTACTAAGAAGTGGACGACCCATGAAATGGTGAGTGAGTGCAAAAGGGTGATAGACCAAATCGAAGGGCTTATAAAGGAACCGCTAAAGGAGGAAAAATGAAACGAGTAATAGCAATAACAATATTAACCCTGCTGACCCTCGCCATGTGCGGGTGCAACGAGGCTGAGGCTGGCAATCATAGACTGTGGATACTGGATAGTGGTGCGATGTATGGAATATATGTCGATAACCTCACGGGGGTACAATACCTGCGAACATACAAAGGCGGCATATGCATAATGGTAGACGCAAAGGGAAGGCCACTAATATGGGAGGGAGAAAAATGATAACGATCCACAACAACGAAGAGCCGCTGTACAAGCTGGCGAAGGAAATACACGAAAACGCCGTTGCTCATGGCTGGTGGGACGAGCCTCGCAACCTACTGGAGATCGCTGCCCTTTGCCATAGCGAGCTGTCCGAGGCTGTAGAGGAGTACCGTGCCGGGCGCGACATGATTTACCCCGGCGTGGGCGGCAAGCCCGAGGGCATAGCCACCGAGATGGCGGATTGTCTTATCCGCATACTGGATTGGTTCGGGCATGAGGGACTGGATGTGGACGGCATTGTACGGGAGAAAATGCTCTACAACAAGGGCAGACCATATAAGCACGGAAAGAAGTGTTGAAATGAATGATAGGGAAAAGCGTTGGAGGGTTCGGGGGCAACTCCGCCGGTGGGGGAACACAGCAAACCTGTGCCGGAGGAAACAGGCCAAAATAGAGGGGGAGGGGGGCATCAAAAAGCTAAATCAACCCTCCGTGGTACCGGGGCGGCCCATCGGAAGAAAAATTTTTCGATTTTTGAGAAGCTTCGAAAATGAACGGCAATGGGGCACCCCAAAACAACAAAACTACAAATAAACGGCGGCGGCAAATTGGTCATCGAAAAGATTTGCAAAATTACATCAAAAACGACGGTTTTTAATCCAAAAAGGAGGCGGGAAATTGAATCCGAAAAAAGCAACGCGGGAAAGGCGAGATGAGCGGGCAGCCGTGCGGCGACTGCTGATGTATTGGGGTAATGCAGAGCGCACGAGGACGGAAAAAGAGCGGTTGTTAATTAGCGTTGACGAGGAGATCGAAGCGCAATACGACCTTCACCCGCAGCAGATTACGGGCCTGCCGCACGGTACCGGGCTGCCGGACAGCACTCCGGCCACGGTGATAAAAGCTTCGCGGGAATTAAAAAGACTGCGAAAGAAGAAAAAACGGCTGGAAGACGAATTACAAAATCTCGATCATTGGGTGGGAATGATAGAATTTGAAGTGATGTGTTTGCCGCCGCTGGAATATGAGGCAATAAGACTGCGGTACGTTAAATACGGAGTGGCAAAAGGGGGATATTGGGAGCGGATAGCGCAGCAAATGCACGTCTCGATTGATTGGGCGAAGACCCTTGAGAGACAGGGTGTAGACAGGCTGATAGGCAGAATAGCAGCGTAAAGAGAATACCGTATAAGAGGGCTGATATAGCCCTCTTATATCATTATCCCAAATTTTGCCGCCAGCAGCTCCCGCCGCGCTTGCGGTATCGGCTTAACTCCGGCGCACCAAGAATGCACGGCGGCCTTGCTTACCTCGCAGGCCTCGGCGGCCTGCTCCATCGTTAGCCCTTTGGCTTTGAGTCGCTCCCGCAGGTACTCACCGTCGCTTAGTATTGGAGCACAACGGCCCTGCATATATGCAAGCTCCCACATACCTTGCTGGTTGAGCGGCAGCGCGTGTTCGTCCTCGTTTATATCCTCTGCGCCTTGCAGCGCGTCCCGTATAGCTCTGTCGACATCGGGTGTGAGCTTGCGGTTAATAATCATATACCGCAAGCCCTCACCCAGCCCACGGATGGGCCACATATTAGCTGCCTGCACCCGGCAGCGCGCCCCGATGATTTCGGGGAGCTGCGCCGCCATTATACCATACGCCCGGCCCAGGGCCTTAACCGTGTTGTCTGTCATGTGCTCACCTCCGTTAATCCTGCGATTATATCAGTCTTGGCCGCATCAAAGCGGCTAATTTTTGCGCGGGTTTGTAACCTTTGTCCTTTACCGTCTGATAGAGCATCCGGATTTCCTCAGGCCTGCCAGTTGTAAATGTAACCGCCCCACGGGGGGTGACGTCCACAAACCGCACAGCAGGGCAAAAACCGAGGTCATAACAGACCTCATCATATGTCATCTCAATTTTTTCACCGTTTTTCACTACCTGCATTTTTATATCCTCCCATGTTGCTATACAATAACCGTTTTATCCTTCTAACCTGATTGCACTGGCGTTATATTGTTGTTTGTACCAATCCGCATAGCGCATTATATTCAATACTTCATCCTTAGTTAGTGGTGATGCAAATTTCTTGGACGATACAAAATCAAAACAATAATTACCTTGCTTACGATACCATATTTTCATTCCATTATCTACTCCATACGGATTCAGCAAACATACATACATATTGTACCTCCTTAAAATCATATCTTGTAGTTCCTTCTGCCGCCGGGCTTGTGACCGGCCTGCCGCATTACCGCCCTTGTGGGCGTCACTCTGCGTTACCAAACGGGGTTGCTGCCGGATAAAAACCACTCTTCGCCGGTCGCCTTTTCGTGTGCCTCCTCGTATGCCGTGAAATACTGTTGGAATGTAGCAAAAGGATTTTCTGTGCTTACCTTATCACCTATTCTTGCGTCCATGTGCTGCGTTGCTGCTTCAAAATCAATTTCACAACCATTTTTGTTTACTACCTTTATCATTTTCTTTATCTCCTCTCTTGTTATGTCTATATTATATACCTGTCAGATTAAAAAGTCAACCGAAAAGATAAACAAACTAAAATAATAAGGCAAAAACTTTTTATGCGCGAACCGCACCGCCCATCATAAAACCAAAACCTATTGTGAAACGAGATAAATAAAACTCAACACTTTCCCACACTCTTTATGTGCTATAATAATACCATCAAAAGGGCTGCGAAGAGCGGCCCTTGAGCATTTTGAGGGAGATGAGCGGCAATATGGCAAGCCGAGCCCTACATTTTTGCCAGTACCCTGGATGTAATGCGCTGACCGCCGGACGATACTGCGATGAGCACCGGACGGCGGGCGAACTGCGGCAGCAGGAGCAGATACACGCCCAGGACGAGCGGCGGGGCAGCTCCCGGCAGCGCGGATATGATACCCGATGGAGCAAATATTCCCGCTGGTATTTGTCGGCCCCGGAACATCAACTCTGCGCCCTGCGGCTGGATGATGGCTGCACTATGGTGGCGCGGTGCGTGGATCACATAGACCCGCCTGACGGGCCGGGCGACCCGCGCTTTTGGGATACCACCAATCACCAGCCCGCCTGCATACATTGCAACAGCGTCAAAGGACACAAAAAAATCATAGGCAAATACAGAATTTGAGAAAGGAGGAGCCTATGCCGACAGGAAGAAAGCCGAGGCCGCTAAAGCTCGTCGATAACGGCAAAAACCGGCATACCAAAGACACGATGGAAAACCGGGAGAATGGCGAACCTACCGGCTGCTCCGACAAATTAAAACCACCCAAAAGCCTGTCCCCGGAGGCGAAGAAGGAATGGAAAAGGGTAGTAAAGCTCTACCGCCAGCTCGACACCCCGATAATTAACGATCTGGACATATCCGCCCTCGCTGCCTACTGCGAGAGTGTGGCGATATACCAAAAAGCCGAGGCGGAATACCAAAACGGCCCGCTTATATACCGGGCGGCGGACGGCAAGCCAACGGAAAACCCGTATATCACCATCATGCGCCGGGAGGGGCAGAATATCATAAAATACGCCGAGCAGCTGTGCCTGTCGCCGGTGGGCCGTGCTCGCATGGGTGTAGCAGCAGCGAAAAAAGCCGCAGAGAGCGACCCCATGGCCGCATATCTGAGCAAGTACGGTGGTTAACTCGAACAAGGCCCTCGAAGTTATCGAGTTTGTACAGGCCCTTAAACATACCGGCGATTTTTACGGCAAACCCTTTGTGCTTTTACCATGGCAGATAGAGGTCATAAACTCCGTATACGGCACCGTGACCGCCGAGGGCGTGCGGCAGTACCGCATGGCATATCTGGAGATCGCCAAGAAAAACGGCAAGACCGAACTTATCGCCGCGCTGAGCCTGTATCACCTGGTCATGGACGCACCGGGCGGCGAGATATACTGCGGCGCCGCAGACAGGAACCAGGCATCAATAGCTTTTAACGCCGCAAAGAGCATGGTGGAGCAAAGCGAAGTATTGTCCAAGATAATCAAAATCAAAGACAGCACGAAGGAAATGCTGAATCTCCGCACACACAGCCGCTTTAAAGTGCTGTCGGCAGAGGCGGCGACCAAACACGGCCTTAACCCCTCCGTGGTCATCATAGATGAACTACACGCCCACCCCAAGCGGGACTTGTGGGACGTGCTGACATTTGGTACGGGTGCTGCACGGAATGAGCAGCTCATATGGTGCATCACCACCGCGGGCGACGACCCCGACCGCAAAAGTGTGGGATGGGAACAGCACGAAATAGCAACAAAGGTGCTGAGCGGCGAACTGACAGACCCGGCGTTTTACGCCAAAATCTATACCGTCCCTGAGGACGCGGACATATACGATGAAACAAATTGGTACTTAGCCAATCCCTCACTGGGCGTATCCATTAAAATTGAGAATGTGCGCAGCGAGGCGATAAAGGCCCGAAACAGCCCGGCGGCAGAGAAGCTCTTCCGGTGGCTCCGGCTCAATCAATGGATCTCACTTAAACGCACCGGCTGGCTGCCTATCACCCTATGGGATGATACCGAAGGGGGCTGGCATAAATCCGATATGCTGGGGCGGCCCTGCTATGTAGGCATAGACCTGTCCAGCACCACCGACCTGACCGCCGTGGCGGCCCTTTTCCCACCGCCGCCGGAGGAAACGGAGTGGCGCTTTTTTGTGGACGCGTGGATTCCCGAGGAAAACATGCGGGAACGGGAGCACCGGGATCATGTGCCTTTTAGCAAATGGGTGCAGGCGGGGCATATGCACGCGACCCCCGGCAACTGTGTGGACTACGCCTATATCGCCAACTATCTGGACAAGCTCATGCTTGACTATGACGTTAAATATATTGCAGCGGACGAATGGCGCATAGATTCCCTGCGCCCCCTCATGCAGCAGGAGGTTGCGGCGCAGAAGATAATCACCATACCCCAGACCATGAGCGGCATGTCCCCAGCAATGAAGGAAATTGAGCGACTCCTACGCGAGGGCGAAATGACCCACGAGAGGAACCCCTGCGGGCGCTGGGCGTTTGGCAATGTAGTAGTAGCCCAGGACGGCAACGAGAACATAAAACCCATGAAAAACAGGAGCATAGAGCGGATAGACCCGATGTGCGCCCTGATAGACGCGATGGCGGCGGCGGTAAAACTGGAACCCAAGCGCAGCGTATACGAGCACCGCGGCCTGAGAATAGTGTGAGGTAAACAGTGAAGAAATTTAAACTTTTTGGCAAAACATACGAGATACGGGCGGCGAACGTGAAACCGCTGCCATCTGTATCTGATGATAGCGCATGGCAGATGTATCTTGCAGGGCAGGGTTACACCATAAGCGCAGAGGGGGCGCTACAGGTCGCGGCGGTATTCCGGTGCGTTGACCTGATAAGCAAGACTATGGCGGCGTTGCCCCTGCACATGTACAAAAATACCGGGGAGGGCAAACAAAAGGCACGGGATCATCCCCTGTATAAGCTGTTGTATGTGCTGCCCAACCGCACCACCACGGCGTATGAGCTTATGCAGATGCTTGTGGCAAACATGCTGCTCACTCGCGGCGGGTATCTCCGCATAGTGCGGGACAGATACGGCTTTGTGCGACACCTCAAAAATCTGCCCACCTCCTGCTGCTCGGAAGTGTACACCAACCGGGAAAACGGGGAACAGTATATATACGTCACCTATGACGGCATAATAGAAACGCTCCGGGAGGGCGATTTTGTCTTTATCCCCGGTTTTAGATTTGGCGACCGCACGCCGGAAGACCCAATGACCATAGCCGCAAGCGTGCTGGGACTGAATAACAGCATGACACAATACGCGCAAAGGGGCTTTTCCGGTACTTCCCCCGGCGGCTATATAACCTATCCGGGGCAACTCTCCGATACGGCATACGAGCGCTTCAAAAAGGACTTCCAGAGCAACTACGGCGGCGCAGAAAACGCCGGGAAATGGATGTTTCTGGAAAACGGCTCCACGGCGCAGCCGTGGGACAGAGACATGTCAAAGACACAGCTCCTTGATAGCCGCAAATGGGCTGTAACCGAGATATGCCGTATTTTCGGCGTACCCCCGCACATGTGCATGGATCTGGAAAAAGCCACTTTTTCAAATATTGAGCAGCAGAGCGCCGAGTTTGTACGTGACTGCATAAATCCCCTATCCGTGCGTATAGAGCAGGCCCTTTACCGTGACCTGTTGAGCGAGGCGGAGCAGGCGAAGTATTATTTTAAGTTTAATACAAACAGTCTGCTACGCGGCGATACCGCCACCCGAACGAGCTATTACAACACAATGCGGCAGAATGGTGTGATGAACGCGGACGATATCCGCGAGCTGGAGGATATGAACCCCATACCCGATGGGCTGGGAAAGATATACTTTATCAACGGCAACATGCTGCCGCTGGAAAACGCAAAACTCAACGCGCCTAAAAGCGCGCAAGCGAAAGGAGCGCCCCTGAAAAATGAATAAATTTTGGGAGTTTAAAGCTCTCGGCAATGCCGGCGAGCTTTTTTTGTACGGAGAGATCAGCGATACGTCATGGTGGGGCGACGAAATAACCCCTGCGCAATTTCAAAAAGAATTGGCGGCGCTGGGGGATATATCCACCCTTGATGTGTATATCAACAGCCCTGGCGGGGACATCTTTGCGGGATTTAGCCTGTACAACATCCTCAACCGCCACCCGGCGACAAAAAACGTGCATATAGACGGCCTCGCCGCCTCCGCCGCATCAGTGGTTGCCATGGCGGGCGATACCATCAAAATGCCCGAAAATGCCACGTTGATGATACATAATGCATGGACATACGCCGGCGGTGGGGCGGAGGACTTACGCAGGACCGCCGACGAGCTCGACCGTATCAACGACCAGATAGCGGGCATATACGCCGCCCGCACCGGCAAGGAGAAGGACGAGATATCCGCCCTTATGACAGCAGAAACGTGGATGAGCGGCACCGAAGCGCTTAATATGGGCTTTGTAAACGAACTCATCGAAAACAAAAAGGTCGCGGCTTGCGCGGATACCGAAAAGTGGTTTGCGCTGTACAAGCACGCGCCGAAGGAACCGCTGGAAAACAGGGAGCCTGACAACGGGGGAGCAATCCAGCCCGCAGCAGATATAAACACCGCACTGCAGGAGCAGCGCAAGAGATTCAGAGCGACTAAACTAAAAATTTTGGAGGTATAAGTAACCGATGAAGAAACTCTACGAAATGATGCAGGATCGCGCAAATGCCGCAACCCAGATGCGCGAAATAATGAACAAATTTGAAGACGGCGTGATGGACGCGGAATCCACCGAGACCTATAACCGGCTCGAAAAGGAGTTTGACGCGCTCAACGCCAACATAATCCGCGAGCAGAAGCAGCTCGAGCGGGAACGCGCCGCCGGTGAAGTGATCGACAAGCTGGGCGACAAGAAGGACGAGCACATTAAAGTATTTGCCCGCGCACTGCAGGGCGATCCCGAGTCCATAACCAGATACAAAAACACCACCATGACCCTTGGCACAAACGCTACCGCCGGTTATCTGACCGCGCCCGTGGAGTTTGTCAACCAGCTCATAGCCGGGCTCAAAAATGACATGTTTATGCGCCAGATATGCAACGTTGTGGGCCCCATAGGTCAGGCACAGAGCCTTGGGTATCCCAGCCTGACTACCGATGCGTCTGATGTGGCATGGACAACCGAGGTGGCGGCAGCCCCCGAAGAGGCGACCATCGCCTTCGGCCGCCGCGAATTTAAGCCCCAGCGCCTTGCCAAACTGATTAAGATATCCAAGACCCTCATGCGCCACGCGCCCAGCCCTGATCAGACCGTGCTTGACCGCATATTGTACAAGATCGAGGCGGCGCAGGAAAACGCCTTTATGAGCGGAACGGGCACTAACCAGCCTTTGGGCATCTTTACCGCCTCTGACAGCGGCATAGCCACCGGGCGCGACGTTACCGCCACTTCCGCCACCGCCGTGGCCACCGACGACCTGATAGAGTGCAAATACGGCGTGAAGGGCCAGTATATGCGCGGGGCCTCCTGGGTAATGCACCGCGACCTCTGCAAGATGATCGCAAAGCTCAAGGACAGCGACGGCCAGTATATATGGCAGCCCTCCGTGCAGGCAGGACAGCCTGATATGCTGCTGGGCGCTCCCGTGTATATGTCCGAGTACGCGCCTAACGCCGTAGCCGCGGACAAGTACGTGGCAGTATACGGCGACTTTAAAACCGGCTATTGGGTATGCGACAGCGACGGCCTCTACATACAGGTGCTTAACGAACTGTACGCCGTCAACAACGAGATAGGCTACGTTGTCGAGTACTATGGCGACGGCGCACCCGTAGTAGGCGAGGCGTTCAGCCGCCTGAAGATGAAGGCGAGCTGATGAAAATCAAAATGTTGACCTTAGCAGCCGGGCCGGAGGGAGTAACCCCGCCCGGCTCCATCATTGACATAGACGAGGCAACGGCGCGGCAGCTCATCAGGGGCTGTTACGCCATAGCCATGGAGGCCGACAATGGTAATAACAAGACAACCCCCAGCAGTGGAACCGCTAAGCCTCGAAGAGGTAAAACTGCATCTGCGGAATAACCCCGGCGATACCAGCGAGGACAAGGATATAATAGCTCCTCTCATAAGCGCGGCCCGCGAATATTGCGAGAACTATTGCGGGAAGTCATTTGCGGAGCAGTCCATAACCGCTTACCCGGAGGTGAGCGGCACTGCGACACTCCCGCGTGGCCCCGTGATAAGCGTGGACAGCGTTACAGTGGACGGCGAGGCGGTGGAGTATACCGCAGACGTGCGCCGCGGCACCGTGACGGTAAACAAGCCCGGCGCAGTCATAACCTACACCGCAGGATACGAGGAGACACCCTACCTTGTGCGACAGGCCATGCTCCTGCTCATAGGCCATTGGTACACCAACCGGGAGGCTGTGATACAGGGTTCTACGACCGAGATAGACATAGCGGTTCGCGCGATGCTGAATCAATATAAAGGCTGGTGGTTTTGATGGCAATTAAAGCTGGAGCAGGCGAAATGCGAACGAAAATCACCATAAAAGCGCCGGAATACAGCATCGAAGCCGGATTCAGCGCGGAAAGCTTTAAAAATGTTTTCCCCGGCCCCGTGTGGTGCAAGTGGGTGAATGCCCACGGTACGGAGATATATCAGGCGGAAGAACTGCACTTGCGGCAGCCCGTGACCATAACCATGCGCTACTCGCCCCTTGTGACCGTCGAGTGCCGCATATGGCATGAGCGGGATGCCGAGCCTTACGAGATCATCAGCATAGACAACATAGGCGACCGCCGGGAATTTTTGGAGATTAAGGCTCAGAGGGTGGTGACGGCATGACCATAGCGGAGATACTCAAGGATGGATACACCGTATGCCACCCGCCCTACATGGGCGACCAGCGCAGCTATATCACGTATCAGTGCATGGGCCAGGTTGCGATACTGTACGCAGACGGCGTGGAAAAAGAAACTGGAGTGATGTATGCTGTAGATTACTACACTGATAATCCTCCATTTGAAACTGCTGTTGCTGATATAAAAAACAAACTCGCTGCGGCGGGCTGGAATTGCTCCGTTGACACGGAAATATATGAGACGGATACAGAATTATACCATATCGCCATGACGGCGGTAGGCGTGGGCGGCATATATGGCTAAATTTGAAATAGAAGGGCTCGACGAAGTTAGCCTTGCACTCAGAAGCGTAATAGATGGCGTAGAGGATTTCAACATAGAACTGGCCCAAGAGGCCGCAGACATCACGAAGGAAGAAATTGAAAAAAACATCGAAAGGCACAACCATATTCGCACCGGCACGCTCCGGCGGTCTATAAAAACATTCAAAAAGAAAAAACGCGATGGCAGCCCGTATATAGAGGTGACCGCAACGGGCAGTAATCCAGGCCCGCCTGGCAGCAAACGAAAAAAATATGCCGGAAACGCATATATAGCATTCGTACTCAATTACGGGCGCTCGAACCTTGTGGGTAGCCGGTTTTGGACTGAAGCGGAACAAAAAGCGATTGAGATATTCCAGCCTCGGCTGGAACTAAAAATTCTAAACTTTTTAAAAGAGAAAGGACTGAAGTAAATGCCTGCGATAGACCTGAGAGGTATAAAAATTGGCGAATACAAAAATAACGACGGAACGGTAACCTATGAAACACCAATATCCATGGGTGAGGCCATGACGGCGCAGCTTGAACTCACTTTTGCAGAGGGACGCCTGTACTCAGAAAGCAGACTTGCAGAATACATAAAACTCGCAACCGGCGGTACCGTCAGCATAGGCGTAAAATATATACCTGACGCAGCACAGAAACTGATGTACGGAGCGAGCGAAAAAACACGCACACTGAACGGGAGCAATAACGCAAAGAGCCTGCTTAGCACCACTAAGGATATTGCCAAATACGTAGGCATGGGCTTTTATGCTCCGGACATGATAGACGGCGTTAATAAGTTCACCGCCGTATTTGTCTACAAGGTGCTTTTCGGCCCCCCGAGCAGAGCGTTTAAAACGAAGGACAACACCATCACATTCCAGACGCCTACTACGACCGGCGAATTCCTCGGCGATGATAGTGAGAACAACAACCTGTTCGAAGTGGCCACGCTTGACAGCGAAGCAGATGCAAAATCATGGATTAACCTTTGCTTTGGCGCAACCATCTAAAGGGGGATCGAATGGACATTAGGCTAAAAACTGCGCCGTATACGTTTGACGGCATGGAAGTGACCCTCTGCTGCAACATGAACGTGTTGGCGGATGTACAGGAGTATTTTGACGGCAACTTCGGGCGCGCGCTGGAAAAACGGCGAACCCTTCAGGCCAATATAGTATTTCTGACCGCCATGATCAATGATTATCTCGACAGCATCGGATCGACTAAACGTTATGAAGTGAGGGAGGTGGGCCGCAAACTGCCCACCTTGCCCGCCGCGACGCGGGAACTGAGCGATATAATAACCTGTCTGGTGAGCTCCGCGCTGATACAAAAAGAGAAAAACGAGGACGAGGAAAAAAACTTGAACGCCACGCAGAACCCGGGCCTATAGATTTTGCGTGGTATTTGACTATATGGGTAGTGTATTTACATCAAAACGAAAAAGATTTCTGGAAATCGGCGACGCCGCGCAAGGTGATAGCCATAGCAAAAAAAAATAGCGAAATCAAAAACGGACTGGCAAAGAAAGAAGACTCCTTTAGCCTGTCCGCTTATTTTTTGGGAGGTGCGCAGTAATGCCGACCATCAGCACTAAATGGGAGAGCGCGGGAGACAAGGAATATAGGGACGCACTCAAGGAAATAGAACGCGGCTTGAGCCAGACACGGGCGGAGGCTAAAAAACTGGCGGCGCAATACGAGGACGATGAGGACAGCGTAGAGGCGCTGGCAGCGACGAACGAAAACCTTGCGGATGTAACCAAGGGCCTTAACGATAAACTCGACCTCCAACGTGCCCGCCTTGCAGACCTCGCCAATGCATACGGCGAGACCGACAGCCGCACACAAGCCATGAGAAAGTCAGTTACGGAAACGGAGGCTGCTCTCATAAAATCACAGCACGCCCTCGAAAACAACACCGAGGCGCTAGAAGATGCGAAAGACGCAGAGGAGGGAACGGGCCAGGCAACGGAGCTGCTCAACGGCTTACTTGAGGGACTTGGCGATGTAACGGGCATACAACTACCTAAGGGGCTCGGCGAACTCGACGACACTTTGGGCGACGTTGATTTGACCATGCTCGGGGTTGCCGGTACGCTGGGTACAGTGGCGGGGGCGTTTATCAACCTTGGCAAAGAGACCCTTGAATATAACAAAAAATTACAGGAACTGAGTGATATAAGCAACATATCCACCGAGCAACTGCAAAAACTGGAATATGCGGGTGGTATGGTGGGTGTCTCGCTGGATACCATAGCGGACACCACGAAGGACCTCGGCAAAAACGTACAGGCCGCAATAGAGGGGGACGAAGAGCTCGCGGAAACTTTTCGAAAACTCAAAGTGCCAATCAAAGATGCACACGGCAATATGCGAGATATGGATGAGATATATCAGCGCGTTATATTCTCCCTCGCAGATATGGAGGAGGGCATAGAGCGCAATAATCTTGCAATGAAACTGTTTGGCGAATCCGGCATTAAGCTTAACCCGATCCTTAATGAGGGGAAAGAAGGGATTAAACAATGGTATGAAGCGGCCGAGGAAATGGGCTATGTCATGGATGAGGTATCGCAGAAAAACATGGAAAATATGAGCCGGAAGATAGATACCCTAACCACAAATATTAAGGGCGGTTTTCGCCAGGCGATAACGAGTCTGATCGAAATTTTGAGCGGCGACGTGACGCTGGGGGACATGAGGCAGCGCC
>UMDR01023582.1_pt1 | contig 31968 bp, 35 predicted proteins | sample 1964541 | NCBI WGS metagenome assembly UMDR01 (sample SAMEA4835999, study PRJEB28245) | human gut metagenome | biome: gut microbiome; material: fecal sample | place: Denmark | collected 2008 | reverse complement strand
CGCCGCAAAAGAATTCGGAATTTCCAAATCTACAGTACATACGGTAGTTACTATTTAGAAAATGCTATTTGGATAATAAGATAAAACACAAACCGCCCTGCAAACGACGTATTATAGCCGTTTGCAGGGCGGTTTGACTTATCCCATACAACAAAAAAGCATCTGTCCGGAGAGAGAACAGATGCTTTTTTCTGAAAAATCGGCTTTACAAATCGGGAGAATGATCAGTGTATAAGCCTTTCGATACTGACAACTTTAGTACAGAGCGATAAAACTGTAACTGCGTCCTTTATCTCGTCAACGGTCGCAAAGGACGGCGCAAGACGGATATTTCGGTTTTCGGGGTCGCAGCCGTGCGGATATGTTGCTCCTGCCGGGGTAAATTTTACGCCGTATTCCGCACACATATCGACCACCTGCTTTGCGCAGCCTGTCATAGTGTTGAACGATGAGAAATAGCCGCCCTTGGCGTGTGTCCAGTCGGCAATGCCGAGTCCGCCAAGCTCTTTTTCAAGCACTTCATACATCGCATCAAACTTCTGTTTGAGAATAGCACCGTGCTTTTTCATGTGCGCGCGAAGTCCTGCGCTGTTTTTGAAGTAACGCGCGTGTCGAAGCTGGTTGAGCTTGTCAGGACCGATAGTCGCGAACTTCATAAACGATTTTATATCTATAAGGTTGGCAGGACTTGCGGCAACTGCCGAAATTCCTGCACCCGGGAATGTTATTTTGCTCGTCGAACAGAATTCATATACGATGTCCTCGTTTCCTGTCTTTTCAGCTTCGGAGATGATGTCGGGTATCTCGGCACATTCACCGTCAAAATTGTGAACGCAGTAAGCGTTGTCCCAGAATATTCTGAAATCTTCAGCGGCAGGCTTCAAAGCGGCAAATCTGCGAACGACTTCATCGCTGTAAACAATGCCCGTCGGATTTTCGTATTTCGGAACACACCATATTCCCTTTATCGTGCTGTCGCTTTTTACAAGCTTTTCGACCAAGTCCATATCAGGGCCGTCATCATTCATCGGTATCGGTACAAGTGCGAAGCCGAAATGCTCGGTTATTGCGAAATGTCTGTCATATCCGGGGACTGGACAGAGGAACTTTCTGTTCTTTATGTTCTGCCACGGCGTAGAACCGCATATTCCGTCGGTCATAGCGTGGCTGATTATCTGAAACATCAGCGTAAGACTGCTGTTTCCGCCTATCAGAGTGTTCACCGAATGAGTACCCATCATGTGTGCAAGCAGACGCTTTGCCTCGGGGATTCCGTCCAGTCCGCCGTAATTGCGGCAGTCCTGACCGCTCTCACTGTCAAGTATGCTGCTGTGGTCAAGAACGTCAAGCATTTTCAGCGACAGTTCAAGCTGCTCCTTTGAAGGCTTTCCTCTCGAAAGGTCGAGCTGCCTGCCGTCCTGCGCATATTCGGCAAGCCTTTCAAGGCATTTTGCCTTTTCATCGAGAAGTGCCTGCTTATCCATTTCCGTGTATTTCATATCGGTATCCTTTCATCTGATAAAAACCGCATCGGGCGGCACTTTCGGCGGAGGAAGCTGCCTGCTCCGCCCGATACGTTCGATATTTGCTTAGTAAAGTTTGCTGTAAATGTCTATCATATCTTCTCTGCTGAGAGGAACGAAGTTATTTGCAGTAAGTCTGCCCTGCGTTGCGATGACATTATCCGTGAATGTCGTGATATCTTCCTTTGTAACACCGTATTCGTGAAGCGGCTTTTTCGGAAGAATGTTGTTCAGCAGTTTTTCAAGCTCATCATAAACATTCTTGACATCGCAGTGGAGAAGCTCCGCAAGATATGCGTTAAGATGTGCGATCTCGCCGTCCTGCTTCTTTTCCATGTACTTATTGAGAACGCCCGTGAAAATTGCGTAGTTGCTCTCACCGTGCGGAACGTGATATGTACCGCCGAGAGGATAGCTCATTGCGTGAACTGCTGCACAGCCTGCCGTGCCGAATGCAAAGCCTGCCATATTTGAAGCGGTGAGAAAGTCACCCATAAGCTCGGGCAGCTTATCCATACCCTCTTTTACAAGCTTCTGATAACCCGTGATTATCATTTCGATAGCCTTGTAGCCCATAAGCTTCGTGTAAACAGTCGCCTTAGGCGAGAGCGAGGATTCAACAGCGTGAACGAGCGCATCGATTGAGCTTGTTCCGAAAACCTTCAGCGGGAGCTTTGCAAGCAGCTCGGGAACGAGTACAGCATAATCGGCAAACATACTTTCCGATGTAAGTCCCATTTTTACGCCAAGTCTTGTGCGGTTGATAATGGAAATGTTCGTGACTTCGCTGCCCGTGCCGCAGGTAGTCGGGATAATTATAAGCGTGTGAAGCTTTTTAAGGCTGTCCTTGTTGTCGTAAAGGCTGTCAACGGAACTGCCGTCCGATACGGAAAGCACCTTGGCAATGTCAATTACCGTTCCGCCGCCGATCGCAACAACACGGTCGAATTTCTTCTTTGAAGCTGCGTTTATTATCGCATCGACCATAGTGTCGGTAGGCTCACCGCCGCCGAATTCTTCCTGATAAATGACCTGCGCACCGCACTTGTTGCTGTCGGAGTAAGGGTCATAAATGTAGCGGTTGGTGAGAATAAGATCATTGCCGTTTATCTTGAATTCTTCGGCAAATGCCTTAAAGGTATCGAATTTATAAAGCTTCGGGCGAAAAATGATCTGTTCCATATAAAAGCTTCCTTTCTTTGATTTATGCCTGTGAAAATATTTGAGAACCTGTCTTCATAAGAAATGTGTGCGGATTTTCGAGCATAATTTTGTTGCAGACAAGGCAAAAATCCGCAGGCGGGCTGTCGCCCGGCAAGAATTTTTAACGCAGTCTGCGGCAAAATTTGCCGAAAAGACGTGCGCATATGCTTGTGAAGACAGGTTCTGATTATTCAGCCCAGATCTGCTCGTCTGTAGGAACAACTGCGTCCTTGTTGAAAAGACCGATCTGAGATACGTTGATAAGATGTGTGTAGTTGAGGTTTTCGGAAATGCTGTTGTTGCCCCAGGAGCCGCAGCCGAGCGTTGTTGTCGGAGCAAAACCGTTGTAAAGGCTTCCGCCTGCGCCCGTAGAGGACGGCTGATTTACGATAAGGCGGCTCACCGTCAGCTTTTCACCTGCATACTTGATGTGATCCATATCATGGCTGTGGATAGAAGCCGTGTGACCCTTGCCCTCGAAATCAAGGTCGGTCTGTGCAAGCTTTACAGCGTCCTCAAATGTATCATAAGCCGCTGTTATCATAACAGGACACATCTTTTCACGGCAGAGCGGCTCATCTGTGCCGATGCTTCTTGCCTTGATAAGTATCATCTTTGTATCCTCGGGAACGCTTACACCTGCAAGTGCGGCGATAGTCTGAACGCTCTGACCTACGACCTTTCTGTTGATAGGGCCATTCTCGGGGAAGATAGCGTCTGCGAACTTCTTTGCCGTTTCAGCATCTTCAACATAGAAAACGTGGTTCTTCTTGAATACATCAATAGCCTTGTCAAAGGATTCCTTAGGAAGAAGTACGCACTGTTCACCCGAGCAGATGATACCGTTATCGAAGATACGTCCGCTGACGATCTTAGGGATAGCGTCTTCAAGGTCAACATCACGGTCAACGATAACCTGAACGTTGCCCGGGCCTACGCCGAGTGCAGGCTTGCCGCTGGAGTAAGCCGACTTTACCATTGCACCGCCGCCTGTTGCAACAACAACATCTACGCTCTGCATAAGAGCCGTTGTTGCGTCCATCGAGCATTTTTCAACTGTCTGAACGAGATCTTCGGGAAGTCCGAGCTTTGCAAGCTCTGCACGGAAAAGATCGATAACATACTTGTTTGTCTTCTGTGCTCTCGGGTGAGGTGCAACGATGATAGCATTCTGACCCTTGAGTGCGAACATCGCATTGCACATCGGTGTTACAACAGGGTTCGTTACAGGAGTTACCGAGCCAACAACACCCTTTGCCTTTGCAACACGGATAATGCCCGTTTCCTTGTCCTCGCCGATGATGCCCACCGACTTCTTGCCTTTAAGGCTGTTCCAGATGCACTTGGATTTGCCGTGGCACTTTGCTACCTTGTCGGCATAAACGCCCATTCCGCTCTCTTCAACTGCCATTTTTGCAAGCTCCTCTGCACGGTCATATACGACCTTGCCGATAGCCCTTACAGCAGCGTCCGTCTTTTCCTGAGAAAACTTTTCAAATTCTTTCTGAGCAACTCTTGCCTTTGCAATAAGCTCATTTACCATATTTACAGCCTGTTCGTCCATTGTTTTATCCTCCATATCAAATTATATTGCTTTCTTGAAATTTGCAGCAGCCTGCAGGTCAACAGGATTTTCCTTGTATTTGCATGAAGCTTCTGCATTTTCAAGGTATTCATGAAGTGCCTTGCGGAACTTCGGGTGTGCGCATTTGTCGATTATGAGGTTTGCCCTTGCGATAGGGTCAAGACCTCTGAGATCTGCAACGCCCTGCTCTGTGATGAGAGCGTGTATCTCATGGATAGTGTGGTCAACGTGGCTTACCTGCGGAACGATGCAGGAGAGCATTCCGTCCTTCGCAGTCGATTTCGTAATGAATATCGAAAGTCCCGCATTCTGGCAATAATCTCCCGAACCGCCGACACCGTTCATAAGACGGCTGCCGTCTATGTAGGAAGAATTTGTGTTGCCGTAAATATCAGCCTCGATAACTGTGTTTATCGCAATTACTCCAAGCCGTCTTATAACTTCGGGGTGATTGCTTATCTCCTGCGGTCTGAGGATTATGTGGTCACGGTATTTTTCAAAGTTTTTGAAGAATTCGTCACGCTTATCCCAAGAGATCGTGAGCGAAGTTCCCGATGCGTAATCAACTTTTCCTGCATCGATAAGATCGAAGATAGAGTTCTGAAGCACCTCGGAATAAACCGTCAGATGCTCAAAATCGGACTTCGCAAGTCCCTCAAAAACTGCGTTTGAAACACTTCCCACACCTGCCTGAAGCGGCGGAAGCGGATCGCATAATCTTCCGTGTTCAACTTCACTGTGGAGGAAGCCAATAAGGTTTGCAGCCATGCTCCTGAATTCATCATCAACGGGCGAAACCGTTCTTCCGTTATCGGGAATGTTGCTTTCAACCACCGCAACGACCTTTGATGGGTCGCACTTTATATAAGGCGTTCCGACGCGGTCGCTTACCTTTGTAATAGGTATCGGCTGAGTATGCGGCGGACGTTCGGGTGAATAAACATCGTGAACGCCCTCAATGCACTTCGGAACAAAGGTATTAACTTCAATTATTATCTTATCTGCGGCTTCGGCGTAAATGTTTGAAGTTCCGACCGATGTTGTCGGGATAATGTTGCCGTTTTCATCAATTGCCGCAGCTTCGATTATCGCAAGGTCAATGTGATTCAAAAATCCATTCTTGACCCAGACGGGCATCTGACCGAGCGGAACATCATGATAGGAAATTTTGCCGTCATTGATCGCATTTCGCAGATCCTTGTTCGTCTGATACGGCATTCTTGCTTTGAGTGCGCCTGCCCTTGTAAGCTCGCCGTCAAATTCTTCACCGAGTGATGCACCCGAGTAAACGGTAAGCTCAAGCTTTTCGCCGTTTCTTGCACGTTCCGCAAGTGCGCCTGCAACAGCCTTGGGATAACCTGCTATCGTGAAGCCGCTTACGCCGAGCGTCATATTCGGACGGACGAACTCCGCCGCTTTTTCCGCGCTCATTATTTTGCTTCGGTATGCAGGATAACGTATCCTGCCGAGAAATTCATCATTCGAACCCATACGATCTTCTCCTTAATAATTCATTAGAACCAAGCCGCTTTCGTTCTTACAGGTATCATTATAGCCTGCTTTTATCTATATGTAAATTGTAAATTAAGCATATTAATTATGCGTTTTTGATATGTCTGAAAAGCACTGTTTATGTCATAAAACGAATTTTACTATTGATTTTGCGAAAGAAATAAGAACCTGTCTTCATAAGAAATGTGTGCGGATTTTCGAGCATAATTTTGTTGCAGACAAGGCAAAAATCCGCAGGCGGGCTGTCGCCCGGCAAGAATTTTTAACGCAGTCTGCGGCAAAATTTGCCGAAAAGACGTGCGCATATGCTTGTGAAGACGGGTTCTAAATATAAAGCCTCCCTGCAAACGTTGTATTATAGCCATTTGCAGGGCGGTTTTATTGATAAACCAAAATTCGACCGATTTCACTTGACAAACGCCGCCAAATTGTATATTATGTAATTAAACAAATAAATTACATATATAGAGGAAGTGAAAATATGGCTGTCGATTACAGAAAACTATGTATTGAAATATTCGGAACAGATGACGAAAACGAAATACGAAGAAAAGCCTCTGCAGTAAAAAAGTACGGCTCGGGAAGAAAAAAGAAATTTACCGAAAATGATATTGCCGAACTTCGCAACCTATACAGCAGCGGTATGACAATCGAAATGATAGCTAAAAAATACAATACGTCCCGTCAGATCGTCAGCAAATACCTTACCGAACCTATCCACAGCGGCTGTACAATGCGAATGACATATATGTATAAGAAAAAGCCCTGCACTGAAATAGACGTTGATTTTCTTAACAAAAAAATATATATCCAAAACAAAACAAATGATATTCTCCACCGAGCATTCGGGGTCGTTGAACAGCCAACTTGGAGCGACTTTGAGTATTTCATCGAGGAAAGATGCCCTCCCAAAACAAGAGGAAACATAAAAGATATACTGAAAGAGTTATCCGTCCCCGATTATGACCCGATCAGCATTATCGAACGCACAAAAGGCAAATGTGTTGATGATGATATGTGGATAAAATGCCGGTACAGACCAACAAGGATGTGATTTTTATGAAAATCATAACTGTAGATGATCGGATGAAAATTGAAAACCTTAATCATTCCTCAAAAGGTGACCAACCCAAATGGCTGATAAAGAATCAATACTATAAAGCAGACCACATGGGATATGAAAGTCTTTCGGAGTACCTTGTTTCTGAACTGCTTAAGAACTCGAACATCACAAACTTTGTTGAATATACTCCCGTCACTATAAAATATAACGGCAAAGAACTTATCGGCTGCGAAAGCAAAAATTTTCTGAAAAAAGGTGAAGAGCTTTTCACTTTTGAACGTCTTCACCGAGCATATACAGGTAAGGAATTGTATAAAACAGTCTGGCAGATGAATGATGTTAAAGATCGCATTGTTTACACCATTGACTTTATCAAAAAAGTAACCGATCTGAAAAATGTCGGAGAATACCTCACCGCAATTGCTGAAATTGATATGCTATTTCTGAATGAGGACAGACATTTTAATAATCTGAGCGTGATACGAAACCAGAAAAACGAATTTCGTCTATCCCCCATTTTTGACAACGGACTATCCTTCCTTTCAGATACACGAATAGATTATCCGTTGGGAACTGATATTTATCAGGCAATATCAAAAATTGAATTAAATTTTTCACATTTTCTAATCTGCCGTGATATGGGAAATAGCCCGTATTTACGGCATTTTTAACCTTAACTCGTTTTATTATGCTGTCCTTTATTCTATCTTTTTGAAACTCGTAAAGGACAGACAAAGGACAACGTTATGGTCATACTCCTGTTATTATCATTTCAAATCACGGAATACATTTTTGAACACCGTGAATTAGATGTGCATCACGGATCACAAATTTGTTATCCGTGAGTAATCATTAACAGGAGGTAAGAACCATGAGCAGATATAAAAGTGAACAGACCGCTTACAATCCACTGAAAAAGAAATCAGTTCCGCTGTGGAAACTTGACACCAATACCGTGACCGTCACCCACTTCAACACCGATACGCAGACCGAGGAGAGCAAGACATACCACACCGACTTTATCAGGTATCATCTTCATTTCTCTGACAGCCATTGTCCCGACAGGCTTCGCAGGCTTGTCAACGAGGGTAAAATTGTGAAGTACCTCGATGATATAGAACGGAAAGTTAGTGAAGCTATCACTCGCCAGGTAGAGCTTTGGAAGCAGACCGATAGTTGCTATCAGAAAGTTGTTCTCAGCGGTGATGCTGAGAAAATGCTCGGTCTGGAAAACTGCTTCGTCTATATGGCAAGAGAAGCTGTGTTTGAGTGTATGGTTTATATTTGAGAGCAGACGGCTGTGCCTTCGGGTGCAGCCGTTGATTTTATCATCATTATTCATCGCAAAAAAATCTTTGTACAACTTAAATGCATAGTTATTTTCTAAGATAAATAATCAATTATATTTTACCTCTATACTATTGGATAGCTAATAACTCTCTCCCTTCTAATTCTTCAGAATTGCCATTGCCGAAGCTATCAATAATGCTTTTTATGTACTGTTCTAAGACAAAACAAAATGGTTCATACTTTCCATTGTGTTTATCTTTAATCCAATTAAGTTCTTTTTCTAATTCTGTAACATCAAAATTCTCATATGCTTCGATAGCATTTTTTCTCTGAGTTACTAAGTATGCAACATTAAGCCCTAAAACTTGAATAAGCTTACTGCCATTGCCTTCAGGATCAGATCCCTTAACAGTACCGTCATCAAAATACATTAAACAATTCTCAACGTCTTTTTCCAAAGGCGATATAGGAATATCATCTCTTCCTTTTTTTGCATCACAATGTATTACATGAGAAGGTACTACTTTGTTTTTTCTATCATTTTCACCGCCATCGCAGGAAGCAAGCATATTTTCAAAGCAAAGTGCTAAATCTTCATGTCTTTCTTGACATTTTATGTGTTCTATCTTTGTATGACCATCATTCTTTATTTCACATCCACAATAGCAGCAAATGAATCCTTGATCTTGTAACAATCGTTCTTTTAACGTTTTTTTACTTCGTAAAGTAGAGAAACTTACACCAGGAGTTTCACATTCTTTTACAAATTCATCTGGAGGAGATGTTTTGATTATATGTTTCATTTTAAATTCTCCTAAGATTGATTCTTATCTTTGTAAATAAAGGATGGTTTTCATATAAAATTTCCTTTAATTCCTGAACATAGTATTCAGCTTGTTCTTTATTATGCTGTGCCACGCTCTGCTTGAATTCATCGTATATTTTTTCAATTTCTGGAGACATCATAGAAACATCCATCTGTTCAAGCATAATCTCGTCTAAAGCTCTATTATACGTTTCAATTTCAGGATATATTATACTCCCGCTCTTCATTATATACAGATTATCGCTCTTGATTTGAGATATAGTTCCCGGCGAATGCGTAGTAAATATAATATGACCATTAACATCAATATCGTTAAGCATTTTTGAAATAGAACGCTGCCAATTTAGATGTAAATAAGCATCAAATTCATCAAACAAATAAAGAGAATTACTTTTTGCGCTGAAACTTGTAAGTAAATAAATCAACGCCATCTGCTTTTCGCCTTCACTTAATGCTGATTGAGAGAAAGGAGTATCAACCATATCTTTTTCCAGACCAATACCAATATGGTTAAGTATACCATAGTTCTTTAACGCTTTAAGTTTTGAGAATAACTCATATTCATTATCTGCAAGCTTTTGTAATTCATCGGCAGAATCAAAAAACATAAAATACTTTTTTGACATATCCTGTGTAGCAGAAACGTATTTCCTTAATGAATCGAGAAAATTTTTAACGAACCCTCTTGAATTCCACCATGTGTCAATCTCACCCTTTGCTTTTTCAGGCTTTTGTAACACTATGCTGAACTCCGACGATATGGAGTTACAATTGAACAGATTCATGATTTTGTTGTATTCAGTACTTTTATATGCTGCTGAAACAAGCAACAAAAGAGGTAGATCCTCAATATTGTAATAATCCATAAATCTTAAACCAGGCAGATCGTCGGTTTTGGCGTCTATTAGTTTTCTGTCGTATGTTTTATCGTAAGTGTCATCGGCATTTACTTTTTGACGATTAGTTTCACCAGCATAATACAGCAGAATACTTGTTGGTAATGCATTGATGTACTCGCTTCTTTTTAATACTTTTCCATCATGTAGTATAGCTATAGATTCAGTAACAAATACAGGCGGTTTACCTTCTTCTATTTGATTGTCTTCTGTAGCTTTCAATATTCCAACATTATAATAAAGCTGATAAATGGTACTGTCCAGTTTGTATTCAATTATGCAGTCAATTACAGAAGGTTTATCATTAGGTAATATTGTTGGTAATAATTTACCGCAACTAAAATTCATTGCATTGCTAAATGCTTTTGTTATCAATTCCAGAATATTGGACTTTCCCGCACCATTATTTCCAATAAAAGCGGAAATATTAGAATCAGAAAACTCACAATCGAAATCAACAAGGTTTTTGAATTTTTTTACTGTTATTCTTTTAATTCTCATATCATTCTCCTGATAATATTTGTTTAAGCATCTCCACCGCACTTCCTTCCTCGGGATCATTCGTCCCCAGCTCGCCACGGAAAGCACGGGCAAGTATAGCCTTTTTCATCGTTTCTATCTGATCTATTATTGATTTGGCATTATCTTTTGACGTGTCTTCTTTTTCAAGCAAGCTGTCAAGAATTCTAACAATTTCAATCTGCTCTTCTTCTGAAGGACAATTGAAATCCATGAGACGAAGTCCTTTTATAGGTACAGTAAGCTGGGCAACGCCTTTCGCTATTGAGGATGCCTTTTGATACATCTCTTGTGATTGCAATAAATACCATAGGAAATATGTGTTAATGGATTTAGGCTTTAACAATGCCATATGTCTTTGAAAACAAAATGGAGCATTAGTATCAACAACTACAGGTATTCCAAATGAGCCAACTAAAGTGTATAGCACATCTCCTTTTTCAGGTTTTCGTGTATCCGTTATTGCATCATAATATTCTTGTGGAACAAATCTTGTATTCTCAAATGAAAGATATCCGTCATTAACATTAGATATTACAAGAAATGGTATTCCACTTTCAGATTTAGGAGGTGGCATATGATCTCCGTCAAATATACTATTGCAAACTTCTCCTAAAGTTTTACGTTCCCAACTCTCAATCCCAACCCCATTTTCTTCTCTCCACTTAGCCGTCAGCTCGCCTGAGAAAGCCTTATGCAGTATAGCAGCCTTTCTTGTTTCAAAGCTGTCGATAACCTCCTGTGCTTTCTCTTTTGCTTCGTCCAGTTTTGAAAATAGGGATTCTATGCGTTCGACTATGCGTTGCTGTTCGGGAAGTGGAGGAAGAGATAACGGTGTTTCCGTTATATATTCATTTCTAATATTGTTTATATTTACTCCACTTGCAAGTGTTCTTATACGATTTCTATATATATCACTTTGAAGATAATAAGCTATAAATGGCTTATAAATATAATCGTTAGCTCTGACAAGTGTTAAAAAAGCTCCGAAAGCTACATCAGAATAATCACTAAAAGAAATACCTGCCCTTCCAATTACCTTTTTGCTTCCTGTAGAAGAAACAATTATTACGTCATATTTTCTAATTATTTGAGTGCCAGACACTAAATCTCTATTAACAAAAACGTTATCTGTCTCAGTATCAATGCTTCCTTCTTGAATATTTCCGCCACGCAAAACAAGGCAATCATTCATATGCTTTTCTGAGTGCCCCTCATTTTTCTTGTATGAAACACCACGATAGATATTTGTAACAGTACCAACAGTTGTCCAACACCAATTATCAGGAATCTTATATGGTTCATATCCGGGGACAACCAGCGCCTGCTCCAGTTTTTCTTCTATTGAAAGATCAGCGGCTTTTGTTTTCTTCGCCATAATCAATCCTCCGAGGTCAGTGACTTCAATTCACGGACAACACTTTTCAGCAGGTCAACAGCTTCTTCAAGCTGAGCGATAGCTTCTTCTCCGCTTTCGATAGGGTCGGGAAGTTCCTCGGCGTCTATGATCGAATCATCTTTGATAAGTCCGAGGTCAAGGCTGTCATCATGTTCGTTTTCGATCTGCTCACGGGTAAACTTGCTCCAACGCTCACCTGTACGCTTTGAAGCATCTTTATAACCCTCTATAAATTCTTCAAAATCGCTCTTTTTAAGCTGTCTTGTCTTGCCGAAACTCTCCATATTGGTTCGCATATCATAGAAAGCAACTTCTGTGGTGTTGCCCTTTTCGGTCGTACCACGAGTGAAAAACAGCACATTGGTCTTTACACCCTGAGCATAGAATATGCCCGTAGGCAGGCGCAGTATCATATGCAGGCTGCAGAAGTTCATAAGCTCACGGCGAACACTTACACCGTCACCACCTGCAAATAAAACGTTATCGGGCAGTACAACCGCACAACGAGCCTTACCGTCTGCTTTCAGGCTGCGGTATATTACCTGTAAAAAGTTCAGCTGCTTATTAGATGTCTGGAAAGAAATATCGTCACGGGAGGTTCGCTCACCGCCTTTTTTAGTTCCGAACGGCGGATTGGTGAGTATAACGTCAAACTCCTTGAATCGCTTTGCACTTGGAGCCAGAGAGTCTTCACAATAGATCTTTGCAGGAACGCTATGCAGATATGCGTTCATAAGTGCAAGGCGATGTGCATCAGGGACAAGCTCTACACCGCTGAAAGCATCCTGAAATGCGTTAACTTCACTATCTGACAGAGTGTAAAGGTCTTTATTCTCAGTTGTATGCTGAAAAGCGGATATCATAAAACCGAAAGTTCCGCAGGCAGGGTCAAAACATCTTTCACCAAACTGCGGGTTTGTAAGTTCGGTCATTACATCAATAAGCACACGGGGAGTAAAATACTGACCAGCGCCGGATTTCTTCTCATCAGCGTTTTTGGCAAGTAATCCCTCGTAGAGATCGCCAAGACCTTCTTTTTTGGCTTCAAACCAGTCAAGCTTATTGATCTCAGAAATGATCTTTTCAAGGTTTTTAGGCTCTTCTATGCTTGATACTGCCTTATCATAGATACTGCTGATTTTTGAAAGAGGAAGTTTTCCAAGCTCAGTTAAAACTGCGTTATAGTATTTTTTTAGATCAATACCATTAAGCGTAGTTAGATAAGCCCATGAATATGAATCGAGAACATTCTTTCTTTCGTTTTTCTCATCATCATCAAGATCATCGACAGTTTTTTTCTTGCTTGCAGCATATTTTTCAAGACGTTTTTTGTATGCCTGTTCAATTTCTTTCTGTAAAGCGCTTTCTTCGCCTGTTTCTTCAAGCATTTTCAAAAATAATATATAAGTCAGCTCGGTAACATACTGATGATAGGTGATACCGTCATCACGCAGTACATTGCAAAGGTTCCAGAGCTTCTGTACGATATCTTGTGTGCTCATTACGCAACTCCTTCAAAAATATAAGTATTGATTCGCTCTATTATATCATTGAGCTTTCCTGCAAATTTCTTATCAAATCGAGAGAATCCGCCTTCCATTTTGAATACAGGAGCATCAAATGTCTCCGCATTCAGAATGCTTTCGTGCAGCATATATGTTTTTATCTTCTCCAGAAGATCAAGCTGCATTTTGTTGAATTTTTCCTCAGATATGAGTTTCTTGAAAGCAGCTTTAACACGTTCTTCATGGTTATAAACAGGCGTTTTCAATACAGCCTGACGCACATAGGCGATTATTTCAGCCACGATCTGCTCATTCTTCACGTTGCTTGTGGCTTCATTAAGGCTGCTGATTGTGAAATTCTCCTTGTCAAGCAGTAGTTTAAGCTCTTTCAACTGCGCCCTTGTCATGCTGCTCGGTTTTGTGCAGGCAAGTCGGATAGCCTTGATATTATCCTTGTTTTCGTTTATATAGGTCGTAAATGCTTCGAGATAGTCTTCCGGCTTATCTGTATTTCCATATCCACGGGTAGTAGGTTTTAATGTATCTTCCTTTTCGGAATAGTATTGTCCACGTTTTTTACCTTTCAACGAATCAACCCATAGCAAGAAATCCTTATCTTTGCGGCAGGTTTCAATAAAAGCAGCTTCGGTGCTGTTTTTCAATGCCTTAGCATATGCTTTCAGATCCTGACCTCCTAAGCGTTCAGACACCTCGTATTTCTTTTCTCTTGAGAGATTATTATATTTACGCTGTAATCGTGCGATAATGCGATCTTTGGTCTGCTGCTTGCTTTCGTCACTCGGACGGAATAGCTCTTCCAATAATTCCGCCATATCCTTGCTGACAGTTACAGACTTCATTCCGGAAGTTGAGTCAAGATCCTCATAAACTCTGACAGCATCAAAGATGTTAAAGTGTGTTTTTCCTATCTCAGGACAAAGACGAGTAGCACGTCCCAACATCTGCTCAAAAAGAATACGGCTGTTGATCTTACGCATGAAAACAAGGTTGCATATTTTTGGAACATCAATACCTGTTGTCAGCAGATCTACTGTGACTGCGATATTGGGATACTGATTATTTTTGAATTGCTTTATAACTTGCAGTATCTTTTTCTTGTTTCCTCCAGCAGTCTTGCCTGTTATCTTCATTATAGCATTGTTTGAAATGCCATATTCCTTATAAATATCACGAAGAGTATCCACTATGCAATCTGCGTGGCTATCATTGACAGCAAAGATAAGAGTTTTTTCATCACTCTCGGGATTGATAAAAGATGCAATTTCCTCTAATACCTTCCTGGTATGATTAGGCAAAACGATCTGACGGTTGAAATCAGACACATCAAAATCCAGTTCATCTTCAAGAACCGAACCGTTTAGTAGTTCATTTGTGTTCGGATCATACTCAGCTAACGATTCACCCTTTTTAAACTTCACATTATTCTCAATAAAATCTGTATTGATAATATAGGGCGGATCATGGTCAACAAGCCAACCATCAATGACCGCTTCACGGTAACTGTATGTAAAAATAGGTTCTCCGAAAATCTGCGTTGTATGCAGTGCAGGTGTAGCAGTTAATGCAATTTTTACAGCGTCAAAATACTCAATAACCTGCTTATACTTACTCATGTAATCGAGCTGATCTGAATAGAGGATCTCCTCCTCGGTCATTTCTCTGTCAAGAATATAACCTCTATGTGCTTCATCCACAATTATAAGGTCGAACGCACCGGGCATAAGATCAGGCTTATCAGATAGGATTGTACGTTTAAGCAAGCCCTGCACTGTTGAGATACTTACTTTTGTTTCAAGATTGATCTCATTATCGTCAATATCTTTGATCTCATATATCTGGTTCAATGTCATAAGCTCTTTCAGCTTAACATCTTTGAACGTATCCATAGCCTGTTCTCCGAGAGAAACTCTGTCAACAAGGAAAAGAATTCTTCTGAAGCGCTTGGATTCCAGCATTTTATAAATCAAACCAAGTACAGTACGAGTTTTTCCTGTACCGGTGGCCATAGCAAGAAGTGCTGTCTGTTTGCCTTCAATTATTGCATCTGTCGCCTTATTAATTGCTTTTATCTGATAATCTCTTAAATTAAGCCCTGTAGTATCTTCCATAAAGGAATCATCAGCATCATTCAGTGCTTTATTGGCTTTGTCAATATCTTGCTTGAGCTTTTCCTCAATATCATCAGGACTGAACCAATTTCTGATAGGGTAGGATTGATTTTCAGGTTTTCGTGCATCTAAGAACCATATTCCTGATTTGGTACGAAGCTGTTCTAAAAAAGCTCTGCCATTTGATGCAAACAGAAACGGCACTTGATATTTGCCCCATTTGCTTATAATGTATTTGTCATGTTCAGCTCTGATGCTTTGTGCATAATCCTTTACCTGCACATCAATAGTTGAAGCAACATCTTCTCCCCATTTTTTTGCATCCATTACTGCAACCAGTTTTTCACCAATAAAGAATGCATAATCAGCAGACCCTTTACTACATAACTGAGAATCAGTAGGCCATTCGCTTATTGCGATATTTCTTCCTTTAACAGGACGAGTACCTTTGCTGTACCGCAAATTATTGGTATCTGCTTCCCAGCCCGCTTTTCTTAACTGTTCATCAATAAGGCATCTTGTCTGGGCTTCACTCCACTCCATCATAGCCGATACAGTTAAGCCACGTTTTGCTCGCTCTTTTTGTGTGGTTCCGGAAGCGGCTGTCTTTACCTCTTCCAGCTTTTGAGTCAGCTCCGCTATGCGTTTTTCCTGTTCTTCTAATGTTTTTTCCATAGCTGAAGGATCAGTTTCTTTCGGGAGAACAAACGATTCGGGATTAAAAGACCAATCTCCGTAGGTCTGCATGAACCATACAGCAAGATTATACGCCATAGAAAGAAGCATTTTGGCATCATCCAGAGAATCAGCACCGGCATGAACAGCATCATTGCGATTCTTTCTGAGTGCATAAAGGGTATTATCAATGTCATATGGCAATAAACCAGCACGCTTCAGAAGTCGTATACGGTTTGATTGTGTATTATCGGTAACAGGATCGGATATTCCTTCAAAAACCATGATTTCTTGTACAAGACGTTCTGAAAACATACCCAACTTGTACATACAAGCATTAGGATCTGAATACAAATATTTTTCTGCCGTATCTGCTATCTGAGCAAGGGCAGGCCAGTATTTAGTTAAGAATTCAAAGTTGGATTTCATATGATACCCTCCTGTCAAATTATAATCAAATCATTCACTTGATAAGAATAATTGTATTCATATATAATTATAGCAATTATAGCACAATTCGACTGAAAAAGCAATGAAAATAATGAGCATTTCACCTATTTTTCGCTGTTTGGAACTTCGACTCCATTGGAATCAAAGTCCCTTCAAAAAAGAGCCAAGAAGCAAGCTCCTCAGTTCCGTAGTATTATTCAATCCCCGTAAACATCACCTGATAACTCAGCCCTGTAAACTCTCTGAGAAAATCCATATCCGAGAAGTTCAGACCATAGTTATGCGTTTTACCGCTGTCCTTGCCTGTGTAGAGATACTCCATTTTCTCCTGATCGAGATGCTCGGTGCGGAGCACTTCACGGTCAAAGCCTTTTTCTTTCAAATGATACAATACGATGCGTGAAAGCTGCACCTGAACGATGCGGTAACTCTCGGTGTCGGCACAATGGTCGAGAATGCCCAGTATATCGAATATAGTTTCTGTGTCCTTCAAATGCTCGGTGTCGTATGCTGTTTCGGGAACGTATTCAATATACTTATCATTATTCAGAAACTGCACCGTACAATTCACATAGGGAATGATCTTGATCTGTATTTCCAGGCTGATCTCGCTTCCACGGCGCAAGCTCACCCACCGCTGTGAAAGGGAGCTTACCGACTTGAACACACTTCTTTTTGGACAACGGCTGTCATTCTCATTCACTTTGCAAAAGCTGTACATTTTTCGGGACAGGTTTGTTACTGATTTCCACCCTCCTGTAAAACGCACTCTTGCTCATACCCATTCTCTGCATAAACTCCACAGCGGTTATTTCATGGACGACCCACTTTGAATATAACTCATCCCAAAGCTGCTCATCAACAGCTTTGGCTTTTCTGCCCTTGTACTTTCCCTGCAACTTCGCTATAGCAATGCCCTCACGCTGACGATCAAGTATATACCCACGCTCCAGCTCCGCAACAGCTGCAAATACCGTCAGCATAAACTTTCCCGCCGGCGTAGTCGTGTCTATACTCTCTTTTCTGCTGACAAACTCTACACCTTTCTCCGTCAGCAATTCCACAAGTTCAAGCAGATCCCTCGTATTTCTTGCAAATCTTGATATTGATTCAACAATAACAGCATCACCCGTGCGCACAAACCCAAGCATTTCTTTAAGCTGCGGTCTGTCCTTGCTCTTTCCCGACATTTTGTCTATGTAAATCTTCTCAACGCCAAGCTGACCCATTAAAACCTCCTGCCTTGCCGTGTTCTGTTCCTCTGTCGATACTCTTATGTAGCCTACTTTCATTAAAATACACCTCTTTTTAAAATTTTTGATTTCACTATTGAAATTATAATATAATTCTGATATAATACTTATAGAATAATTAATGGAGGGATAAATATGATCATCAAAAGCTCAACCACGTTAAGAAATGACTACGGAAAAATTTCCAAGCTTGCACATGAAGTAGATGAACCCATATATATTACCAAAAACGGCGAGGGCGACATTGTCGTTATGAGTATAGAGGCATTTGAAAAGCACGAAGAACTTATCCGCCTGCAATCAAAATTAAAAATTGCCGAACAGAGAATGATGTCCGGAGAACCCAATGTATCTTTAACCGATGCAAGAGCAAGACTGCAGGAGAAATACAACAATGCATTATAAAATTGAATTGCTTGCTTCCGCATGGGAAGAACTTGACAATATTGCTGATGTATACCTCAACCTTGCAGGTGTAAAATCCGCCCAAAACATTACCGATAAGATTCTTGATACAATTGAACTTCTTGCAGATAACCCATATCTTGGAGTTGAACCTAAATACTCAAAGATAGCAGATCAAGGATTCAGAATGTTGATCTGCGGGAATTACCTATGTTTCTACAAGGTCGGTTCTGACACGATAAAGGTTTATCACATTGCAGATGGCAGAAAAGACTATCCAAACCTATTCTGACCAACTATGAAACACAAAACAGTTCAACATCGAATTCTGCGCAGGAGTTCGCTTGCATCTTTTGCTATTGAAGGAATGAAACCATCAACCGACACATTGAAACTCGCAAATAAGGTTCATACCGGCAAACTTTCAAAACAAGCCGCCGTATCATTACTGTGTGAAAAATATCGTTCCGGAAATAGATAACCGTCCCAATAGCGTATACCCTAACGACACCTCAAAAACGCCATTAAAACCGTCCCGGTAAAGTCGGTTTTGCCCTTTTGGAACGTCCCGAAACAGAATATGACCCTATCGGAACACTTCCTGCCATTATTCAGCATAAAAAATATATCCGCTAACCAAACAGCACAAAAGCTGCACAGGTTAGCGGATTTTCATTACAGTATCTTTAACACATCATCTCACAAAGCTTTATCTCCGAAATACACTTCTGCATATCCAAAGGATCATAGAGCATCTCTTCAATCTCAAGCTCGTCATATCCGTATTCGATCAGCATCATAACATCTTCGGGATCAATTCCGAAGTAACTTGCGTATTCTGCTATCTCTCCTATGTACATATCCTCTGCCTCATAATCAAAGGAATCAATCGTATAAAATCCATAGGAAGAACCGAACATTCCATAATATCTGTCCTTGAACTCAAACGTCTGCATTTCAATCATTCCGTTAGGAGATATCTTCAATATGTCACCGCACGAAATATTGATCTTGCTGTAATTCTTCAAACCTATCTTCTTTATCGCTCTCGTAAGAATCTCGTCCGTGCTTGCATAAAGATAGAACCCATTAAATTTGTAAACAGCCATAGGATTATCACCTTTAACGATGAATACGTTGTTTTATCATCAAGAATCGTATAGCAGAAAGAGCCTTCGGTTTTCTCTGCCATTTTCTTTATGCTGTCAAAGTTGAGAGTGTTTTCTTTCTCAATAAGCTGTACCGCAACATAACTGTCGGTCTGAATATTCGTCTTTGGCAAGCACTCCGTTATACGCAGTTCACTGTCATTGTGAAGTACACCATTGTGAGCCAAAGCAAAGTTCATCTTGTCAACATGACCCGGAAACGGGTGATTGTTGAAGTTGAATTTCTCACTGCCCTGTGTAGTCATACGGGTATGTCCCATAACAACTTTTGAACTGTCGGGAATACGATACCACATCTTATGTGCGGCAACAGGTCTTTTACTGATATGAAGTCCATTTTCAGTATTGAAAGCAATTCCCGTTGCATCTGTTCCTCTTGCCTCACATTCGGTAGATAAAATCTTGATAAGCCTGTTTTTCTCTTTAGCTGTGAAAGTATTATTGTAATCGATAAGTCCGAATAAGCAGCACATATTACATATCCTCCTCGCAATCAATAGGTTCGTTGACGTATAATCTTCTTTCTTTAAGGTAAGTGATAAGTTCGGGTTCTTTAACACTTGAAACGAAATCACACCAATTCAGCTGTGTCAATTCTTTATCATTCATATTGACAGCAAGGTCACATATTCTGTTGACCAACTGCAAAGTAGCTGCAAGTGTGTTGTACTTCAGAGTTCCTCTGAAAATTCTGAACTCAATAGTATGATAGTTCGTAAGGTTTACGCAGGTATATCTTCCTGAATAGTTTTTCTTCGCATTATCAAGAGTAGCTTTGGGGTTATCCTTGATACCATACCGAGCAGCCCAGCGAGCAATTTGACTTTCTGTTCTTCTTGAAAACTTTAAAAGCTCCTGCCAAAAACGCTCAACAAAGAAAAGCACTCTTGAAATACATTCTTCCTGTTCATCGGTCGTATTTCCGAATGTTGTTCTGTTGACGTGAACGTGCAGACCGCAGGTTCTTGTTTTATGTGAAAGGTAGCCTAAAGAAACAGCTTTCTGCATTACTTCTTTCCAAGGCATTTCGTTAAGATGATAGTCCAAGGTCATTGGGTGCGTAACTATCTCCATACCGTTGTTAAGACTGCCGTCATGCTTTATGTAGATATGACGTTCATCTGTATTTGCAGCTTCACATATTTTCTCTGCATTAGCATCAATATGACCGCCTTCATCTATTTCAAGTTCTACACCAAAATATCTGTTGCCTTTTCCATAAAAGATAGGATCGGGTTTGAAACCATAATCGTGAATGTATTCGTTAGAACTTCGCTGATTGTAGCAATGACGGCAATACGGATAATCTGTATCATCATCAAAGTAGTATGCATCGTCATAATCAAGCGTACAGCCGCAGGATTCACAGGTTGTATAGTAATTATCATAACAATGCTGACATAGGGTTATATCACTGTCTGCTGCATCTTCTGCCCATATACGGTCACCGCAGCGTTCGCATACAACTGTAAGTTCATCAAGGCAATCGGGGCAAAGCATTTCACCGCAGAAATATCTTATATCTTCTTCATCGAATGATCCTCCACAATGGGAACATAAAGAAGTATTGGTTGATTCGTTTATTTCGCTCATTTTGTTTTTCCTCCATAAAATACAAAAGGACAAGCCAACACTGACTTGTCCTTTAAGTTTAATATTCTTCTGCTAAAAGCATTGTGCTGTGGTCACCATCGTCTATGATATAGACTTTGGCATTGACAGGTGTATCTGTCTGAACTTCGTATTCTCTGCTGCACGCAGGAACTTCCTGCTCGTGGACTATATGCTGATTTCCTTTTTCGGAAACAGAAAGCCGAAAAACTTGCAGGTAGTCTTTCGGCTCAGGGAGTTGGGCTATTAACGCCCACATAAAAAGTTGGAGTTCAAACGGTATTTCCGCTTGAACTCCTTTTGTTAGAACCTGTCTTCATAAGAAATGTGTGCGGATTTTCGAGCATAATTTTGTTGCAGACAAGGCAAGAATCCGCAGGCGGGCTTTCGCCCGGCAAGGATTTTTAACGCAGTCTGCGGCAAAGTTTGCCGAAAAGACGTGCGCATATGCTTGTGAAGACGAGTTCTTAAGTATCGCTGTCCGTTAAATGACATATTTTCAGCACCTCTTCCTGTGACTTGGACTCGAGGGTGCTGCAAATTGCAAGAGCAGCCGCCCCTGCAGCTGCCGCAATGATCTTTAGGATAATATCCTCTGTAATGCTCGACATAAAGTATCGCCGCCTTTCGCAAAGTATCGCACATTTCGTGCTTGGTTTTTGTTTGTTAATCCTCGATAAAAGCCTTTATGACCGCCGAAAATATGGCGATCACGGTAACACCAATGATTTTCTTCATAAGCATCGTTCTCCTTTCGTGAATAAGATTTTGTGCATTTTCTGCCATTAAACATAGATATCGGCATAAATGCGGAATAAGTTCAAAGCATGAAAAAAGCCCCATGCACTCCGGCAAACGCCGGAAAACATGGGGATCTAAACGTTTATTCATGCTCTTACACTAATATGATATATACTTGAAATGTGAGGCTTTATCACAGCTTGCGATAGATTGCAACAAAACAATAAATACTACAAAAGGAGGCAAAGTTATGCTTTCAGATTATGATGATTACCTTACTCCATACGAAGTCGCAGATGAGCTTGCGCTTTCGCTCACTACCGTTTACAACCTGCTTCGTGCTGGAAAGCTGCCGGGGGTTAAGATCGGCAGGAGTTGAAGAATTCCGAGAGATGCTTTGGAGAGATTGATGCATTAAAATAGGCTCTACATGGAAAAATCCTATGCAGAGCCTATTTTATTTGTTTCATAAATTAACCTGTGCATTGAAGTATTATCAGACTACTATCCGAATTGCCAAGCATAACTGATAAAATTCTGCCCAACGTTTCTTTCGTTGTGATCAAACTTTTCAAAAGTTTGTTATATAAACAAGTTAAGATACAGAGTCAGCTTATATCCAATAATGAAACACATCACATTTCCAACCATCAAATGTTTTGACCATATGGAATGAATAATCTTCAAACACCGATTGATCCATTCCACGTAAGCTTGTTGCTTTAAATATTACCTCATTGTCGTCGCTTTTTATCGGTTTGAATATTATCCCCTCAAAATCTGAACCTTTGTCGCCCATATTTGAATATTCGTTATATGCGACTGCCTTGAATGATTCATATTGTTCATCGGTAAGTAAACTTAACGTATCCCTTGAAAAACAACCATCTGTTCCGTCTTCCTCAATCAATTCCGAATTGATAAGTAAATCTCTGATAATATAGTTGTTGTCAGCACATATAACCAATTTATACCTGCCCGTTGTCAAAGCAGTATAGTTCAGATCATCTTCTGTTATGTTAAATGAATATTCACCGTGTTTGGGTGCAACCTCATTCAATTGATAAACACAGCTGCCACTATTAAATATTACAGGCAGAAAATTATTGTCATCATCAACTAAATACAACGATATACCATAAATGGTTAAATCATAATCATTTTGATTTTTTATATCAACTGTTATAAGTCTATCCTTTTGTGGAACGATATACTGACTTGATTCACAATAGACATAATCATTGACCCAATTATAACCTGGTGTATTTTCATAATCAATAAATGTTTCATCATGACAGATAGTAACATCTTTACCGTTCATTTTTTCAATAAACCCGTCAGCCTCTCTTTCTATATATACAGATGTATTGAGAGATACTGTACAATCTTCAAACAGATCATTCTCTGTGTAATAAGCAATAGGCTTATTGGTATCGATCCTAACATACGAAAGATATGTTGAGGTTTTTGCAAGCGCTTTTCCATAGGCTGTTAAATATGGACTTGCATCGGACAGGTCAATTGTGTACTCAACATTCCCCTCTGAAAATGGAGCTACCATTCCCGTTTCAAAAGATATAACGAATTGTTTATCGGAATTGAGATACCAGCTAAACTGATCTGTATAAATACAATCCTTAAGACTATCCGACCAAATGTATTCATTTTGTGCTGCTTCATCACAGATCAATGAATAAATGTTGTCAGCATAATCACTTTTCCAAATATCACTTGTTTCCAGAACATAACCTTTTTCAGGGTCTACAACAAAATATGTATTATTTTCTCTGAAAGAAAACGCACTTCCGCAGCCTCCGATAGGTTCAACTTTAAAGCTGTAATAATTTGAATTTCCCAATCCGAATGACGAATCGTCTTCAACAGCAACACTTAAACAATACAAAAGCTCTTCACTGTATGCACTGTCGTCATAATATTTCTCATCTACAGATTCAAAGAAATCATAGAAAAAAAGATCAGCAGTATTTGCCTGATTTCTCAATAAACTATCTGACAAAACATCATTGTAATGTGTTTTTGCTGTATTTACCGAATAAAAACAAACACCACTGTCTAAATAGTAATCATTTTCTTCATACTCAACTCTGAACCCATAGCTACTGTCGGCATATTCTGAATAAAAGTAGTATGTAACTTCAGATGTGCTGTTCATTATATATGAATTTGCAAATTCCCATTCCTTTTTTTCTCTTATGCCGTTTAAACCATAATCATGAGTAAAAGTAACTTTATATGCATCATTCAAATCATCGGAATCTGCATATATAGGAAGAACAGCAGTATTGTCCGAGATCGATTCTGACGAACGTACCGTGTCTGTTGCTTCATTGAATTCAGACGTTTGGTATTTATCTGAACACGCCGCAAGTTGACATGATAGCAACAGCGCCGCTATAAACGAAAGTGCTTTTGTTTTTTTCATTTATTCATACATCTACTTTCTGTGAGATTTTTAGCAATCATAGAAATGCTCTAAATTAATAAAAATCTAAACTCATTGGATATCGTGTGAATTTAAAACTCCAATTACATTTACTTTCTGATCTATAATTACACCATTTTTATTGTTCTTTTTTATGTCCGCATTTTACACAATAATCACCGTCTGCACTATTGGAATAACCACAATTTTTACATATCCATGAGTTATTGCCGTTGTTTTCATATAACGATTTTGAAAGTGAAATAGGTTCTCTTTCACCTGCGGATGAATAGTTTTGAGAATTGTCATTTGCTGAATAAACTATATCAAAAGCCTGCTGCAGTTCATAACCTATCATCCCCATTGCAACAATAACCTTTTTGTAATTGCTGTAACTGTCAAAGGGCGCAAATAATCCTCCGGTGAATTTTTCCCAGCGGATCGTGAATGTCGAATCGCCATTAAGAAATATATCATAAGTGAAATTTCCATATCTGACACATACAATATTCTCTGAACTTACTGTGCGTCTTTCGATCTGCATACTTGAACCATACCTTGAAATAAGTCTTGATTGAAGCTTATCAAAAACCTCAGCACTGCTTACTCCAGATGTAAATTTAAATTTCTCATTTCTCAGACCTACGACCTTTGCGTATGACCACATACAGTTAAAAATAAACCATAACCCCAGTCCACAGCCACCAATGGTAAGGAAAAAAGACACATCTGTTATATATCCTATCAACCAAATGACCGCAAGTACAATATAAACCTTTTTCAGACCTGCAAGTTCATTGGGCAACGGTTCGGACGACCGCAAAACCCATACTCCATTTATTTTTTCATTCATAATTATCACATACTCCATTATATATTATTGTTCGTATCCTTCATAGGAACGTGTTGATCCTGTCGTTGTCACGGTTTGGGTCGTTTCATACTGCCATTCTGTCCGTTCATTATTTGAATCATCATTGCTGCTGTTTTTATAGTGTATTCCCATTACAGCGATCACTATAGCCAAAACCACAGCCACTCCAAGAGCAGTTTTATTGTTTGAGTTGGCTGAAGCTGCAATACCAATAATAATTATAATTATCACCGCTATATACCACCATTTAATTGTCAGCCATGTCAGCAGAAACCCCCAAGCCGATGAAATCAGAAGTATACCGATAATATTTCCCGAATATTTTCTGCAAAGAAATACAAATGCCGCAATTGTCCAAATTATCCAGATTACTATAAGTGCTCCGCCCATTTTTACTTCTCCTTTTTATGCCCCTGTTTTGTAATATGAGTTCATAATGGTATCCATTGTATCCCACATTTCATAATCGTAAACATTTTCGCCTGTTCCTGCATATTCCAGAGTAAAGTTCTTTTTTTCCAAATTAACAGCAAACTGAATTTTTATCTCTTTGCTCTTACCGCTTTTCGTTCCTGCGTATGTAACATAATCAACTCCGTTTGAAGTCGTGTATATCCAACCTCCGTCATCAAAATAAGCATTGAATGCCTTTTCAAGCTCAATATCGGGATATGCTGCAAGGCACCCAGAACTAACTATATCAATACATTCCTTTTCTCGCAGATGTTCTCCTAAACCGGCAACTATCTTCACACCTAAAAGCACGATGATAAGGAAAACGCCAATCACTATGAAAGCATGTATCGGCGAAATTTTAAAATCCGAACCAACATCATGAACCTCTTGTGCGCCGTTTTCCGCATTGGGTACTGCATCAAGTTTTGTACCGCAGTATCGACAATAATCCTCCCCATAACCAACAACTTTTCTTTTACAACTTGGACAAACTTTCATTTTCACACCCCATTTTATTTTATCAATATTTTTATTATATCATTATTTCACCTTGGTGTCAATATGATACCATACATTTTTAAACCGGTATGGTATCATAATACAACAAGGAGATGATAGAATGCCGGTAATAAAAAGCCAATTTACAATGCGCCTCGACCCGATAACACACTACAAGATAAAGCTGATCGCCGCCGAGGATAAACGATCCCTTACCAATATGATCGAATACCTCATCACAAAGGAAATCAAACGCTACGAAGCAGAAAACGGCGAGATCCCATGCACCGACGACGACCTTTATACCGAATAGCTTTATCATATTTTATTATAGCATTAAATTTTCTGAATATGGTGTACCATTATGGACACAAAAACAGCCGCCTTGCAAGATCTCCCCCCCTTGCATAGCGGCTGTTTTTACAGCAATTCAAAATTTTCTCAAAAAGCATTTCCGATACTTTTTCAATATCAAACCCATTTATCAGAGCATATATTATCACCGAATCACGCTCATCTTTGGGATAAAGCGGTCGGCTGCATGAGTGTTTCAGCAAAGCCTGCGTTTCATCAAGCGAGAGTTTCATTCCTATCGCTATTGCAAGCAGCTTGTCCCTCGAAGGGAGTTTTTTTCCCGAAAATATATGGTATGCATAAACTCTTTCAATGCCCGAATTTTTCACAGCATCTTTCAGTATCACACCTTTTTGAACAAGCAGGTCATTAAGATAAGCCGATATGCTGCCCTTGATAAATATATTTTTATTTTTCACCGCAAAACTCTCATAATCATTCGCCTTTTCAAGCTCTGACAGCATCTCGTCTGTTGATTTTTCTTTCGGAATACTCATTATTCCCTCCACATATAAACTATTGAACAGAATGTGTGAAATCATATATCCATTCAGGAGTAGTGTTATTGTTAATCATATCCATAAGATAATCGTCATAATACGGCCAGCCGTTGACGTTATACTCATAAACATTTATTGCAGAAAGTTTCTCTTCCTCATAGTAATAAATATTGCGGCCGTTAAACTTAAGATATTCATTAAGTGAATTGCCGTATACCCTCGCATAAGTTTCTCCCCATGCTTTTCCAAGATAATACGGTTCATCATCTTTTACTGTAAAATATCCTGTAAAGTTATAATTTTTCTTATCACCGACAGTTACTGCAAGCAGATTATCACCATCAAGTTCAAAGCATGTTATCTGGACTATTGTTTCTTCGCCCAAATCATAAGAATTAAACTCGTCCTGCAAAGTGAACATACAAAGATCCAATCTATATTGCATCGTATCGTTGGCCTTCGGTGTTAAAATGCTTATCTCAAGCAGGTTATTAGTATTAACAATGATACTTATGCATTCATCTCTGCCGCTTTTGTCAATGTCGGTGTAGATCGTGTAGCTCTCAAAATAATTAAACAAATCTTTTCCGTTCGCAAGAAATATTTTAGCATCTCTGTCCTCGCAGAAGAATATCTGATCATCCTTATCATATTCCGGAATATGTTCGGGCTTTTGTCTGTATCCCTCATTGAAATCGGTAAGATACACAAAACCGTTGTCATCGTATGATACCACCACATCTGTACTCTCACCGTGATCACTGCTTGTACCATAATTAATAATATCCTCAAAATCTGCGGGATCATCAGTCTGTACCGATGCAGTAACAGTTTCAATATGATCAAACTCATCTTGATCCGAACTGTTTTTTTGCCATAATCCAATAGCAAGCGCAAGCACTGCCGCAGCCGAAAGAAGCGTTCCGACTGCAATATAAAAAGGTTTTCTGCAAAGAGCTAAAAGTGCCCTTTTCAGTTCCGATGCACTCTGATAACGCATATCGGGATCAAGCAGAGTGCATCGCTGTATGATCCTTCTGTATGCAGGCTTTGCCGAAAAGCTCCCGAGAAGCATCTTCATCGTCTGTCCTGCAGCATAAATATCAGTACGGAAATCTGTTTGCGCAAATCCATACTGTTCGGGTGGGGCAAAACCCTCCGTACCAAGATAGCATGTGTCCTTTTCACTGTCTTCCTTAACAAATCGAGCCGCTTCAAAATCAATGAGCTTTATTTCTCCGTCTTTGCCGATCATAATATTTGACGGTTTTATGTCACGATGAACAATACCAAGCTTATGTATATCTTCAAGCGCAGAACAAAGCCGGATCATTACATTCTCTGCCTGTTTTTCGGTCAGGTCAATATCCGAAAGCTTTTTTCCGTCAATATACTCTTCGCATACCACAGTTTTCCCGTCTGCGATCTCCAAAGAACAGATCATCGGTATAAAATCGGATCGGGCAGATTTCAAAGCATCATAAACTGGACATTCGGAATATATCGTCCTGCGTATGTATTTTTCTTTATCATCAATAAGCTCGACCATGCCTCTTGGCGATGAGTGAATAATTTCCGTTTGCATTGCTCTCCCCCCTTTTCCCTATTTTATCACAAACAACTGCTGTGTGCAATAGTAAAATCAGCAAGCATTTTAAAACTGACCGATTTTCCGGACTTTTCAGATTGTTATAACCATATAATCTATACAAATCTTGTTTCACTAATTCAATAACCACTTGAGTAATCATCATTGAAACACTTGGAAAAACCTCGTTTTCACACCTATTTCTTCAAAAGTATCCAACACCTCAAACTTTGTCTTCTTTTCAAACAGTTCGTCCATCATTTTGTTGAATCCTTTTGTATCAGCAGTTGTATGCAAATTAAAATAGTTTGCACATATATACATACCTTTATTTAAGGTCACCTCTAAAAACCACCGGCTAAAGCCTTAGCACCTCATCTGCTTGCAGATTTTCCGTCATCTTGCACATAAATTTCTTGACGTACGACAGTATGCCTGCGAAATTTCTATACAATCTGACGAAAAATCTGACTGCGCATCTGAGGCACTATGGTTTTTAGATGCGACCTTAATTTATTTCTCAATATTATAGAAAATCCCCCATAAAATCAGTTTTTCACGATTTTATGGGGGAATAATTCATTAGGCAAGTATTCCTGCCAGCTCTTTTAACGCTTTCACAGGTATCTTCCATGATGAGTCGTTAAGCTTTATCGCTTTTACTGCCCCCTCCCTCAGATACCGATACATAGTGGCTTTTGAAACTCCAAGAAATTCTGCCGCCTCGGAAACTGAATAGAACATTTTTTCATTCATAAAATCATTCCTTTCCCAATTGAAGTAAAGTATATAATCTGGGAATCATTGTCCGACCATGCTGATCACGAGTCGATAACGATATCGGACTTATTCCCAGCCTATTAAATGCTTTTATCATAGATCCATACTTGCTGCCTCCTATTTCATTTAAAAATATATTTTTTATATCCATGACAGAATCATAGTTATACTGGACCTTGGAAAATTCCAGCATTCTCTCTTTTATCTTATGCGTGTAATCACTATTTGAAATCAAAACCTTCATAAACTGGTAGCTACAGTATGCTCCGTTGTAAAAGTGTTTCTTTATAAAATCATTAAATACCTTCTTACCTGAAGAAACAAAATACCTCAGGATTTTTCTATTATTTTCTAAGTTATTATCAAGTTTTACACAACGTATGCTCTCTCTGCCTACTGCGATCTCTAATCTCAATAGAGAATCGGAAATGCTCTCATAATCTTTGCCCCGATTTTCAAGCTGAAAATACTTGTCATACGCCGTAAACTGTAAACCGTCTGTTTCAATCCTGAAACTGTGTCTATTTTTTTCATCAGTGTTGGGATCATCTGAACCATATTCGATAATCTTTGCATTTGAATTATACATAATGGATCGACGTATAAGTTTTATATACCTCGCTGCAGAATATGTTTCAGAAAGCATTATATTTACACAACAATCTACTCTGGAAAGGAAAAAATCATCCAGCCTAAAGCCTTCACCCAATATTTCAAACATTGCAGCGTTAAATCTCACTTCCATCTCTTTCATACTATCACAGCAGCGTAATATTGAAATTGGGGATGAATCATTATCAATCAGCATTCTCGGAATAACAATGACCTTTATATTCCACACATTTTCTGTCTGGCCAATATACATTCGTATTCCTTTATGATTTTTCGGAATGACTGGTATTCTTTTTTTATTTCCATTTGTAACCACATAACATCCTGAGGAACGGACATTCTTCAATACGGTATAGTAATCTTTCCATACCCAACTACTGAAATTAAGCTCAAATGTATGGACACCAAATCCGTCCTCTGTAAGTAAATATGATTTATCATTATCATTCATACCGATGCCTCCTTTTATTTATTACATATATGTTATATATTGAATTAAAAAAATAATAAATTCAACAATGCAGATAAAAACATATCAAGATTCACTGCATTATGTCAATACAACTATTTTCTGATACAATAGGATAAAGTAGTCATTATGAATACCAGTATATCATCATATACCATCAAATATATGCAATATAGCGCATACGTATTTTCTTCTCTAACCTCTTATATTTAAAGGCATATTGAGAAAAATCATGCTAAATTTTCTATAAAAACCTGAACTAAATTAGTGGTAAGCAATACATAAGACTATAAAAAAGTAATATCCCCCTGTATTGCTACAGGGGGACAAATATCATATTACTCTTTCTCGGCATTCTTTTCAGCCTGCTCTTGTTCAGCCTCTATCAAAGCTTTCCTGAGCTTTTTGCATCCCGCATCAACGAATATTGCCGCCAATGCATTGTATGTATCTAACTCCCGCTCCTGCACCACCGAACAAAATACCCCGAGCTGCGGAACTCATCTTCGCTGACCTATATTTTCATTTTCCAACTCCTAACCCGTTCATTTTCACATTTCCAAATGCATATAAATAACATAACCACAAATTTGCATTGGAGTGAGAGTAATGAAGTTTGCACCAAAAGCGAATACGGAGAACCGAGCCGTTGTCCTCGGCGAGTATATCATCGAGCATAACGCGACTGTCCGTGCCGCCGCAAAAGAATTCGGAATTTCCAAATCTACAGTACATAAAGACATCACCGAAAAACTGCCGGCAGTAGCCCCCCGGCTCTATCCGGCAGTAAAAAAAGTTCTGGAAATAAATAAGCAGGAGCGTCATATCCGAGGCGGAATGGCAACAAAGCATAAGTACGAAGAGATCGCCCAGCACAAAAAATAAGAGCCGCACTATTCCGCGTTTTTACGGAATAGTGCGGCTCTGAGCCTTTTATTCTTTTTTCAGCTGCGCCAGAACATCAATAAGCTTCTTCGGCATCGGTACTCCGAGCCGCGCACCGTTTTCAAGCAGACTTATGCTCTCGTTCGCAATGTAGAACATCGCCGTAACACTGCGCAGAACATTTCCCTCACCGATCACACTCCTGTCCGCAATGTTCGCCACAGCCACCACGAGCAGCATTATCATCTTCTTCGCAATGCCCCTTGCCCCGACTTCGGAACTCAGCTTTTTCTCGACCACAGCCGCAATTATCCCCGTTATGTAATCCAGCACGATGAGCGTTATCAGCGCCGTCATCATTCCGTCAAACGCCCCGAATAAATACCCGAACAGCGCACAGAATGCCGCCATTACGCTCTTTACAGCATTACTCATTTTTCCACCTCCTCTGCATATTTCGGCAAAAGACTTATCCAGCCTGCACCGCTTTTCAGCCTTCCCCAAGGCACCTTCCCGTAAAGCCGAACCTCCGTTACCGTGCAGACTTCACCCTTTTTCAGCTTTCCGACAACAGCACTTCCGATGCCGACATTTGCACGAATATTAAGCTCCTCATCTTTTACCCGTATAAGAAATTCTCTCCCCATTTTTTCGGATACCAAAGCCTTGAACCCCGCCCACCGAGCATTTGCAACATCGGCAGACTGATACTTCGTCGGCACAAACCAAAGCGGACACTGCTTGCCAGTCACATC
>UMDR01038525.1_pt1 | contig 32281 bp, 21 predicted proteins | sample 1964541 | NCBI WGS metagenome assembly UMDR01 (sample SAMEA4835999, study PRJEB28245) | human gut metagenome | biome: gut microbiome; material: fecal sample | place: Denmark | collected 2008 | reverse complement strand
GAGTATGAGACAGAGAAGAGACACTATGCACACGTTGACTGCCCGGGTCATGCTGACTATGTAAAGAACATGATCACCGGTGCTGCTCAGATGGATGGCGCTATCCTTGTAGTTGCTGCTACCGATGGTGTTATGGCTCAGACAAAGGAGCACATCCTTCTGTCCCGTCAGGTAGGCGTTCCGTATATCGTAGTATTCATGAACAAGTGCGATATGGTTGACGATGAAGAGCTTCTTGAGCTGGTTGACATGGAGATCCGTGAGCTGCTCACAGAGTATGACTTCCCGGGCGATGACACACCGATCATCCAGGGTTCTGCTCTGAAGGCTCTGGAAGATCCGTCCAGCGAATGGGGCGACAAGATCATGGAGCTGATGGATGCTGTTGATACATGGGTTCCGAATCCGGAGCGTGATACAGATAAGCCGTTCCTTATGCCGGTTGAGGACGTATTCACAATCACAGGTCGTGGTACTGTTGCTACCGGCCGTGTAGAGCGTGGTACTCTTCATCTGAACGATGAAGTTGAAATCATCGGTGTTAAGGAAGCTACCAAGAAGACTGTTGTTACCGGTATCGAAATGTTCCGTAAGCTGCTTGACGAAGCTCAGGCAGGTGACAACATCGGCGCACTGCTTCGTGGTGTTCAGAGAACTGAGATCGTTCGTGGTCAGGTTCTTGCAAAACCGGGCAGCGTTAAGTGCCACACAAAGTTTACCGCTCAGGTATACGTTCTGACAAAAGATGAAGGTGGACGTCATACTCCGTTCTTCAACAACTACAGACCGCAGTTCTACTTCCGTACAACTGACGTTACCGGCGTTATCGAGCTGCCGGCTGGCACAGAAATGTGCATGCCGGGTGACAACGTAGAAATGACCATCGAGCTGATCCACCCGATCGCTATGGAGCAGGGTCTTACATTCGCTATCCGCGAAGGTGGACGTACTGTTGGATCAGGCCGTGTTGCTTCTATCATCGAGTAAGCTGCACAAAAGCTTTGCGTCAGGCGCATAAAAAGTATATAAGGAGCCACTTCATGCTTGCATGAGGTGGCTTTTTTGCGCTTTTGCAGGTATTTTTTGAAAATATAATTTATTTTAAGCGTTTCATGTGCAGTATTCAGCAAAATGGAGTAAAGGCACGGGAGGAATGCGGGATGAAAAAAATTACAAAAGAGAGAGTACAGGAATTTGAGGAGGAACTGTACATCAATGAAAAGGCCAGAGCGACGAGGGAGAAATATGTCCGGGCTGTGCAGAAGCTGGCGGAGTATCTGGGAGGTGAAGAGCTGACCAAACGACATCTCGTGGAGTATCGGGAGTATCTGCAGACAGAGCATAAGGCACAGACTGTCAACGGTGCACTGACGGCTATTCATTCGTTTCTTGATTTTCTGGGCTGGCAGGAATGCAGGGTCCGGCTCCTGAAGGTACAGAGACAGGCGTTTCTGGAAGAATCCAGGGAGCTGTCAGAAACGGAATATAAGAGGCTTCTGAAAACGGCGGAAAAACAGGGAAAGAAAAGACTGTGGCTTCTGATGCAGACAGTATGCGGCAGCGGTATACGGATTGGCGAGCTTGTGTATATTACAGTGGAAGCAGCCAGAGCGGGACGGGCACAGATACAGATGAAAGGAAAAAACCGCACAATTCTTTTGCAGAGGGAGCTGCGTAAAAGGCTGCTCCGGTATGCCGGAGAGCAGAAGATAGAGAGCGGACATATTTTCCGCTCCCGGAGCGGGAAACCGCTGGACAGGTCAAATATCTGCCACGATATGAAAAAGCTGTGTGTGGAAGCAAGAGTGAATCCATGCAAAGTATTTCCTCATAATCTGCGGCATCTTTTTGCACGGACATTCTATGCGGCCACGAATAATCTGGCACATCTGGCAGATGTCCTCGGACACAGCCGGATTGAAACAACCAGAATCTATGTGGCGGTGAGTGCGGCAGCCCATGAAAAGGTACTGAACGGACTGGGGCTGGTGATATAGTGTAGAGCATAAAAAAACCACAGAATAACCCGTCTGTGGTATTCTTGCTTCTGCCCGTATGATTAGAATATATAAACATGTATAGTATAATACAGATCATTATTTTTTTCAATAGCTCTGCGAAGAAAACAGTGATAAAAACCAAAATAAAGTCTGTTTTTTTGCACACAAAAAAGACCTGACCGAAATTTTGCTGATGACAGGCTCTTTTGGTGTGTTTTTAAATACTATTTAACGGATGCCGGTACTATTCCAGAGGGCATCCGTTCTTTTTTGCTCAATTTGTGTTGAATTTTTTTGAAAATTATACCACAGACGGGTTAATCCGTTGTACAAATATAAGTCTGGCAGCTGTCTTTTTCTGTCTATTTTGCGGGTAAACAGCGGGAAAGATACAAAGCAGAATGGAGGACAGAGAGACACCTATAGCGACTATGTATGAATTGCGTTAAAAGAGGATATTAAAGGATGGGCAAACGGCACCTGTATGAAAGACGAAAGCTGACTGGAAGACAGGTAAGTAAATATAAGGGTAAGGAGAGGCGATACAATGAGAAAGAACAGGAGAAAATCTATCAGAAGGGTGCTGGCTGTCCTGCTGTGCTTCTGTATGCTTCTCCCGTGTGGTGTTGTGACAACGGGAGCGGAAGAGGGCGTGGCGGCGTTCTCTGAGGAGACGGCAAATCCGGCACAGACAGACGCAGGAGCGTCAGATTCCGGCGGTGCCGGAGCCAATTCAAAAGAAGCAGAGGCAAATCCCATAGAGACCGGAAACAGTTCCGGGGAAGCGGAGATAAGTCCCACGGAAGCGGAAAACAGTTCCGGGGAAGCAGAGACGAATCCTGCAGAGAATGGAGCCGGTTCCGGTGAGACGGAGACAAATCCCACGGAAGCGGAAACCAGTTCAAGTGAGGCGGAGACAAGTCCTGCGGAAGCGGAAACCAACTCAGGCGAGGCGGAGACGAATCCTGCGGAAACGGGTACAGATTCCGGTGAGGCGGAAACGAATCCGACAGAAACCGGCACAGGCTCCGGAGAGGAAAATGACTCCACAGAAGATGGAACAAATTCCGGGGATGATGCGTCCGGCTCTGGCGATGGGGAAATTATCTTCGGAGAGACGGAAACGGATTCTGAAAATGAAAGCGAATCGGAGACAGAGACGGAAACGGAAACCGAGACAGAAACAGAGACGGAAACCGAAGAGGAGGATTCCTATCCGCTGAAAGAGGATACCATCTATACAGCCTACGATAATGGGAGTGCGGATGGCGCAGGCGCGTCGGTGTACTTCCAGGTCAGACTGCCTGCGGGTACGGAAATTTTTCTGGCGGACGGCAAAGCGGCAAATCCGGAGAAGATAGCGCTTGCGCTGAGGGTCAGACAGTACCGTGACTGCGCGGAGGATAACAGCATTACGGGCTATGCCGGAAATAAGGCGCTCGTAGACGCTCATATGACACATCATATGGGGGAAGCGTGCGCGGCGGACTATCTGCAGTTCTGGAGACTTTGGCTGGTGGATGATGGCGGGAAGGAAACGGAGGTAAAGCTTCCGGCAGGCGCCGGGGCAGAGGTGACGGTACAGTACCTTCCCGGAACGGATGGAACTTATCCGGCAGCGCTCCGGGGAGAGCTGAATGTGTTCTGCTCCGGTGTGATGGATATGGGAAAGCCGGGCGGAAGTGCAGTTTCCTGGGATGCGTTCACCGGGACGGAGCAGTACAGCCTTGCAGTATCCGCGGATACGGGAAAAACACAGAGAACAGAAGATTTTTATACAAAGCTGACTTACTATATAGCGGGGCAGGGGAACGGTGCCTCCGCATGGGGACATGTAACTGCCTTTGCGGCAATGGAGCCGGAAGAAGAAAACAGCGGCGCAGCAGAGGAGGCAGAACGTATCCAGACCTTTACCGCATCAGCGGGTACGACAGACATAGAGGTACAGATTGATTATTCCGGCTGCGATGAATCTGTAGCTGCGGGCAGCGTTGCAGATATCAGCGCGGAAGACATCAGTGCTTCTGCAGGGGAAGCTGCGGGCGAAGAGGCGCTGGAGAATTTGTGCCAGGGAGAAGGATACGAGCTTACATCGAAGCTGACAGCCGGTCTGCGGATCAAGCCGGCATTGAAGGAAGAGGTAAGTGAAGAAAAGCTGTCGGATGCTGCGGTTACTATAAAGCTGACGCCCAAACAGGGAACGGGAGAAGGACTTGCCGGTCTGGAGCAGGCGGATGTCGCGCTTGCCGGTCTGGAAAAATCCGATACCATGCTGGCGGCGTTTCTTTCCTCTGAGGAAGGCTCTGATTATACCGCCAGCACGGAAGGTATTCAGATAGTGGATGAGGAGGCGGACGACAGTGAAGGCGGCTATACCGGGGTGACACTGCAGACCACCTATGGAGCGCTTACGCGGGAAAATGTGGCTTTTACCGTTTTTACCGCAGGACGGGCAGGGCAGATACCGCAGGAGATACTGGATAAACTGGCAGACGAGCATGGAATATATCCGGGAGAGCAGACGGCGGATGACACATGGATAGCCTATGACGCTGCCAGCGAAGCAGACGCCGGCATAAAAGCGACGGTCACACTTCCGGAGGGCGCAAGCGCTGCAGAGAACCATTATCTGTACATCCGTAAAGTAGAAAAAGGAACAGATCCTTATTATCCTACGGATGAAGCGATTGAAAAGATGGCGGGTGAGTGTAATGATGTCCAGTGCTACGCCATCCACTGGGTGAAGATATACGAAGAAAACGGAGAATGGAAATACGAGGTTCAGACGGAATCTGTCCTGGGAGAAGATATTGTCGCCGGTGTGCAGATTGAGTATCTGAAGCCGGATGCAGCTCTGAAAGGGCACAAAGCAAACCGGAAACTGCAGATCTATAACAGCAGGCAGGCGGACGGCAGCGAGCTGGAGGAAGCCAGCATACCAGTCGATGTGACGGCAAATGATGATGCGTACACGGGCTTTACCTTCACTACCAACCGCGGCGGTCCTTATGTGTTTGCCAGTCAGTATGTGTATGAGGGCTATGTAGCTTCTCTCACTATTGGCGAGCCTGTTGATGGCGTCGCACCCTTTGACGGGGACGATGCGCCGGGCAACGATTCCGGGGACAAAAATAAAATTGTACGTTCCTACGACGTGATTCAGTATAATCTGACGGTCAATTTCGGCGCCCGCTCTCATACGTCGGTGGCTACAGATGCGGAAATGGATTTTGAAATGACGCTGGATGCCGATATTACCGAGGCGGTATTTGATACAGGTCAGATGCTGTGGCTGGGCACGGAATATATGATTGAGTATCTGGATGCGGCGGGAGAGACTGTTCTGACAAAGAAAGCCAATGGAAAATACTACAACGGGAACGGACAGGAAGTATCTTCTTTAAATGATATTGTGTCGGGCAGTGAGAATGGCGGGAGCAGCTATCGCACGAGTATTGTTCAGCAGCGGCTGAGCGGGAAAGTTACGGTGCATGATGATAAAAATCTTCTTGCTGCCAACACTACCCTCAGTGCGGCTGTCCAGGTGCTGGGGGCACATAACGGAAAGACCCTCCAGCCGGTTTTCCGGGCATGGTTTGAGGGAAATGAGGAGAATTACGGTTCGGAAAATACACAGGAGGGGAATAATGTCACCCTCGCTCCGGTAATTACAGAAAACCGGAAAACAGCGGATACGGTGACAGTTTCTGCTGCCGCCAGATTTAACCTGGAGCTGGCTGAAAACGCCAATATGAGTTACAGGGGCTGGTTTGATTCCTCTGCAGGAAAAGAGATAAAGGCTGCAAATACAGATTCTTACACAGTGGGCAATGTGCAGGTGACAGGCGCACAGCTTTATAACCTGCTGGAGGAGCTGGCGGACCTGCCGGAGAATATTGGAAAATCGAATCCGGAAGAGTTTACTGATAAAGACAATGCCTGCTCCGGTTATCTTCAGGGGCAGAGTCTTAACGCGTATAATTCCGTATTCCGGAATATCCGTTATGGGCGTATCACTGGCTACGGGATCGCGCTTCAGGTATACAATAAGGCGTCGGATAATCAGAATACGGCGTCCAAGGGATTCCGCGGGGTCGTTCTGCCCCAGGGCAGCATTACCTTCGATCTGGAACTGCAGACAAAAATCAGCAGTGCGGAAGCAGGTGTGCAGGAGGACCAGTATTATGCACAGTTGTGGGAGTACAACGAAAATGTGAATGAAGACAAAGGCAACCAGGGGAAGAACATGTACTGGGCAAATCTGTCTTCCACAAAATTTGCATCATGGGCGGTTCCTTATAACAGCGGAGGCTCTGGCAGCGCCACCTGTTACGGCGGCGGCAGCTGGACACTCGATGATGGGGAGGGCTATCACTTTACCGTCGGCGGATATGATTTTAATTTCCTTTTCAGCGGACTGGAATTTCCTACCCACAAGGCGGGCAATGGTTCGGCTACTACCGGATACAATACCTATATCGGAAACTTTTCTGCCGGATACATACAGGTGCTGAACGTATGTCCGCGCTATCAGGCAGGCACGCTTAATATGGATACGCAGGTTACGGTAAAGAACCTTGCGGTGACCACTGTGGACAACCAGAGTATTTCCGCGGCAGAGGGGGATGAGACCGGATACGCTCATGAAACGAATACGGGAGATAACAGCCTCTCCGACGATATTCCTCTCTATGCCAGAGGCGGGATGACAAAAGCCAATGCGTTCGGTACGGCGGCACTGTTTGAAGAACGGAATGCGGATTTTACAGCAGGGGCTTATTTCCTGGGGACAGAGTTCTGGGGCACCAGCTACGACTGCAGCGCTTTTGCGGGGCAGGATATTACGCTGGTGGGAGCCGCCCGCATCGGCGCAGGCGATTACCAGATACGGCATATGAACATGCTGCAGCTATTTGACAGCGAGGCGCTTTCTGTTGCGGAGGGAAAAACACCGTATGTTGTCAGCAGGATATCCGGTCACACAGAGGGAAGCACTACGATTCTCTATGCGGCGGACCCGGATTATCCGGGAGGGTATGATACAGGCAATAAGAGTGTGATGACATACATGAGCACGGTGCGGGAGGAAGACTTAATCTATTACGAAAGCCTGGGAGCTCTGGAAGGTGCCGGTTATACCTGTGTAGGGATTATGGCGGAGCTGCGGAACTGGATCATCGATGGCGAGGGCGGTTACAGCACGGCGCTGAAGATTCCGATGAAGGTCAGTCAGAAAGAGCGGTTCCTGGGAAAGACCGTGGGGACGGTCAATACCGTGCGCATATGGACAAATGTCCGGGATATGGAGAACGGAACCGTTTCCTGGAAAAATGGTTCTTACAATTCTTCCACAGGAAAAAACTCTGTGGAGGGGTATACGCCGATGGAGAGCAGCTCGGATGAACATTATTGCGGGCAGGTGGCAAACGGAAGCCCGTATGAAAAAACGGAATATGCAAACGGACAGGTTATTCTGGGAAGTAACACCGGAGGCTATGTTTATGGAAGCAGTCTGCTGATTCTGAACTACAAGTCTGAGGTGGATATTGAGGTGGACAATGGCGGTGACGGTTCTCTGCCCACCTATAACATGGATAACGGACAATTCACCGTAAATTACCGGCTGAAGGACATCATAGCCAAAACCGGGGATATTATCGGAAGCGCGCAGGATACGCAGACAAATCTGACGGCTCTGGCAAAGCTGGATACCGGGCGGACGGACGGGGGCACGGACCAGAGAATTTCGATAGCCGCCGGAAGCTGCAGCATGATACCTTCGTCTGATATCATGGTGCTGACGGATGCGGAGGGAAGAATATTGTCCGGACAGTCGGTGGACATCAGCTCCGATGCCGCGCACCCGACGACAGTGCATTATGCGTTTATTGACCGGGAGACTGGCGAAGTGGACCCGAATCAGCGCTATACGGTACAGGTTTACGCCGGGACGGATACAAATGGTACCCAGGTGACATTTGAGATGACCGGTGTGACGGTGGGCGTCAGTGTGCCGGATATTACCTTTGACGCCGATATCGCGCCTCTTGCGGTAAAGGACAGTGACAGGATTCATGCTTCCGCCTATATCAGCGGCACAAGCGATGTGCGCGCTTACAGCGAGACAGCGGGCAATATGGACTCGGTTACTATCGGCATCATCAAGCTGACCTCCACACGTCTTGTCAAGGCGGTGGATAAGCGTTACATTGAGCTGGACGGTGTGTTTACTTATACGGTGACCTATACCAACAGCGGAAATGAGAACGTAGATGTCTATCTGTACGACCTGATGCCGGACGTGGAAGATATCCGGGACTCCGATTATGAAGGCGAGGCGATTCTCCGCGAGATCACTGCGAACCTGAGCGGCGGTGATGGTATATTTAACGCGGAAATCCAGTTTTATTACAGTAAGACGCAATATACACAACTGTATGAAATGGTCAGAGTATTTGGAGACGGTCAGGATGGAGGCTATACTATTGATGAAAGAAAAGCAAGGATACTGCAGATGCTGACCAATACGCGGTATTTTACGCCGCTGGGGACAATCAGCGCAGCCAACAATCATGCGTTTCAGATTAGTCCGGAGCTGAGCGGTAAGACACCTGAAGAGCTTACAGAGGAAATGAGACAGACGACCGGTATTTACGCCGTGGTAACGGGTCTGAGCGGAGGCAAATCGCTTTCGATAAATATGACAGTTCAGGCGAAGGATAACGAGGCTGGCGATGTGTACCGGAATATTGCCAATAGCTGGCTGGGCGATGCCAGTGATGCCCTGACGTCCAACATGGTGGAAACATCGGTGCTTGCCCGGACCATTTCCGGGGTCGTCTGGTATGACGCCGATTTCAATGGCGAAAGAAATGACGATGAGAGGCTTATTCCCGGTGTCACCTGCACGCTGTTCAGACTGGATGAGAACGAGAAGACAGCCAATGGAGAACCTAACCCTGATTACGGTAAATATGTTATCTGTACGAAGGATGTGACCGGGGGAGATATCCGGCCTGTCACCACCGGAGCAGACGGCGCCTATACCTTTGAGAAGCTGGCTGCCGGAAAATACATTGTGGCATTCTCGGGAGACGGGCTGAAGCAGGACGGTGAGAACGAGTACATCGGAGCCACCACCTACCGGGCGAACGGCGAGAATGACGGCACAACGAACGATGCCGTTGCTCTGGGTAAGACGGAAAGCGGTATGGATACGGAGGTTTCCGCGATTTCCGGAATTGATTCCGGAAAGTATCCATACGTAATTGCTTACAGCCTGGAGGATGAGAAAACGGTGAATGCTGCCCCTCTGCATACGATTGACAGTATTCTGGACAACAACATTTTGCTGGTCAATCATGTGGAATTGTATGCAAATCTGGACTGCGGTCTGATTATCGCAGGTTACGAGCTGCCCGATACCGGCGGCTCAGGCACAATCCCGTATACCGTAGGAGGAATGCTGGTCATCAGCGCCGGTCTGCTCCTATTGTATATTTATAAAAAGCGCAGGAGGGGAGAAGTTTCCGCTTTCTGATGCGCAGAAATTTAAAAATTATTTCAAATCCAAAAAGAAAGGAAAGAGAGACATGAAAAAAGGAAAAAAAATTGCCAGTCTGCTGCTGGCGCTGGTCATGGCACTGTCCATGTCCGTTATCATATCCGCTGCCGGGACGGATACGCATGAGTATGAACTCTATCAGATTTTTACCGGTGATTATGCCGGCGGAATCCTCAGCAACGTAAAGTGGGGAGAAAACGGAACCGGAACGAAGGGACAGGCAGTTACGAAGGAGATACTGGATGAGCTGACGGCAGTAAACAGTAAATCCGATTCGGAAAAGCTGGATGTTATTAAGAAGTATGTAAATCTGAATTCATCACCCATAACGGCGACTGCGGCAAAGAATGATGATGGCAGCGTTACATACAGCAATCTGGCTATCGGTTATTATCTGGTTAAGGATGCATCTGCATTTGTGCCCGGCGAGAATGATGCATACACCACTTATGTGGTGCAGGTGACAGACGGTACCCTGACATTTAAGCGCAAGAGCGATGTGCCCAGGGTGGAAAAGAAAATTGTTGAAGGTGAAAATAGGGTGGATACCAATGAGGCTTCTATTGGTGACAGCGTCAGCTTCGAAATTACCGGAACGCTTCCCACTAATTTTGCCGATTACAAGGAGTACGCTTATATCTTCAATGATACCATGTCCAGGGGACTGACTTATAATAACGATGTTAAAGTGGAAATCGTGAACGGCGGAAGCAGAACCGATGTAACAACGTATTTTTACAGAGGAGCGACTACGGATTCCGCTACCGGCGTTACCACTCTGAAAGTGGGTATCGTCAACCTGAAGGCATTTGCCAATCTTACTCCGGCGGTGAATGTGGACAAGGATTCGAAAATCGTCGTCACTTATTCCGCCACCTTAAATAAAGATGCCGTGATTGCCGGAGAGGGAAATGATAATAAGGTAAAGCTGACCTATTCAAATAATCCGAATAACAGTGGAAATGGAACGACCACTCCGCCGCCCACAGACCCGGATGAGCCAGAGCCGACAACGCCTGTCGGCGAGACACCGGAAAGCAGAACGGTGACTTACACTACGGAGCTTACGATTCTGAAAACCGACGAAAATGGAAAGGTACTGACCGGTGCGGAATTTACTCTGACAGGTGACGGTGTAAAGATTGTTGTAGTGAAAACCGATACATTTGAGGAAAGTGCAGACGGTGAATACTGGAAGCTGAAAAACGGTACTTATACCAAAGAGGCACCGGTTACCGGCGGTGGCAGCGATGATAACAGTGATTTGTATGAAAGTACTACTACAAAATATGCGCCAAAAACAACGGTTGCTGTCAGGGGAGAAGGCCAGACTGAGACAAATGTCGTCGGTGAAGTGGATGCGGCAGGCCGTGTGACATTCTCCGGACTGGGTGCCGGTACATACACCATCACAGAAACGAAGACGCCTGCCGGATATAATACGATTGATCCTGTCAGCTTTACGATTGCTTTTGAAAATAATGCGTTCAGTGTAACAAACATATCAGAGGGGAATCAGATTATTGTTGAGGGAAATACACTGCATACCACCATTGTCAACAAATCCGGTGCAACCCTTCCTTCCACAGGCGGCATAGGAACCACTATTTTCTATGTCCTGGGTGCGATTCTTGTTGTGGGTGCGGGAGTGCTGCTGATTCTGCGCCGTCGTATGAGCAGGGAGAAATAACCGGTTCTGACGGTTTGCAAAGGGCTGTCTGCCTGCCGGGACGGCAGAATTTGCCGGAGGATGTTTAAAACGGCTGATAAAATGCAGACAGAATGACCGCCCAGGGGGAGAATATCCATCTCCCCCTGCGGCGGCATGAAATCATATATTTCCCGCTGTGACTGCAGTCACAGCGGCAAGGAGAACCCGGCATGAAAAAAGGAAGATTTTCCACTGTTATTTTAATATTGATATTTTTTGCAGGGCTGTCTTTGCTGCTGTATCCCACCGTCAGTGATTCCTGGAATTCTCTGCATCAGTCCAGGGCAATTACAGAATATGCTGAACAGGTGGCGGAACTGGACGTCCACCGCTATGAACAGCTTTGGGCTGAAGCCGAAAGCTATAATAAATCTCTGCTGCAAAAGGAAAACCGTTTTCATATGTCTGATGAGGAGAAAAAAGAATATCAGAATCTGCTGGATATTTCCGGCAGCGGGGTTATTGGCTATATTGAGATTCCTGCTATTGACTGTTCTCTTCCCATTTATCATGGAACCGATGAGGCTGTTTTGCAGATTGCTGTGGGGCATATCGAGGGAACCTCTCTTCCGACGGGCGGGGAGACGACCCACTGCGTTATCTCCGGTCACCGGGGACTTCCCAGTGCCAGACTGTTTACGGACCTGGATAAAATGAAGGAGGGCGATGTGTTCTCACTCCATGTGCTGGACCGGATTCTGACATATGAGACAGACCAGATTCTGACAGTGGAGCCGGACGAAACAGAAGCTCTTGCGATTGAACCGGGGAAAGATTACTGTACACTCGTTACCTGCACGCCTTACGGAATTAATTCGCACCGTTTGCTGGTGCGGGGACACCGGATTGCAACGCCGGTGAGCGAAGAGGACACAGAGGAGGTACAGATTCCGCCAACCGATTACACCTTTTTTGTGATGGCGGCAGTCATGGGAATGATACTGCTTCTGGCGGTTCTGCTGATTATCTGGAAAAAGAGACAAAAAAGGAAGCAAAAAGCGCAGGAAGAACGAAGAACAGACAGGCATAGAAGGAAGACAAGGAGGTAGTGGGATGAAAGCGTGGAGGAAAAAGCTCGCAGGCACCTTTGCGGCAGCGGTTCTTACGATTGCCTGTGCCGCGGGGAGTATTGTCCGTGCGGTACAGATAGAAACGCCCGATATTGACCGGAGTGGTTCCATCTCAATCGTTATGCAGGACCCGGAAACGCAGAATCTGGTGCCGGGAGGAACACTGACCCTTTACAGGGTGGCGGCAGCAAAGGTAAAAAACGGCGCGGATTATTATTTTGAACTGACAGAGAGCTTTGCGGAAAGCGGGGAACGTCTGGTTACGCTGGACGCAAAGCTGGCAGAACGCTTCTCGGCGTATGTAAAAGTAAAAGAGCTGAAGGGCGATAAGCAGACAGCGGATGCTTCCGGAAAAGTGGTCTTTCAGAATCTGGATACAGGATTGTACCTGCTGGTGCAGGAGGATGCGGCGCCGGGCTATTATCCGGTAAATCCGTTCCTTGTGACGCTTCCGCTCCGGCAGGACGGGGAGTATATCTATGAGGTGGATGCGACGCCGAAGATGGAGCTGACAAAGAAACCGGAGCCGCCGACAGAACCGGAGACACCTGCCGAGACGGAACCGCCGACAGAGCCATCAAAAACGCCGGGAACAGAGAAGCCGCCTGCAACGCCTCCGGGAAAATCAGATAAACCGGGGAACCCGGTAAGTACAGGAGACAATACCAGAGTTTTCTTCTGGAGCATTCTGGCAGCCGGTTCTCTTCTTGCTATAGCCGCAATAATAATTCTTACTAAAAAACGCCGGAACCGGTAAAATAACAGCCATAACAGCCGCCGTAAATTGCAGATGCAATTGCGGCGGCTTCTATCCTTTTGAAAGCCCGGAAGAATACCGGGCATACTGGTCAAGATATAGGCAGGCTTATGCTCCAAAAGAAATCAAATCGGGTCATAATCGGGTCAGATATATTGACCCAATTGACCCGAGTTGATATAATATGCCCAACGAATGGGTAAAGGGAAAGGAGATTTCTGATGAAAGAGCGGAAAGAGGTGCTGGATTTCGGGTTGACATTTCCGGAAGTATATGTGGATGCGCCGTTTCATGATGATAACTGGGTGCTTCTGCGCTACCGCAGAAATAAAAAAGCATTTGCGTGGACATATGAGAGAAACGGCTGCATATGGGTGAATGTAAAGGTGGACCCGCAGTGGCGCGATTTCTGGAGAGAAGCTTATCCGTCTGTGCTGCCGGGATATCATCAGAACAAGGAGCACTGGAATTCCATTATTCTGGACGGGACTGTTCCGGATGAAGAAATCCGCAGGATGATTGCGGAGAGCTACGATTTGATTACCGGGAAGCGGTATTCTTAGGCGAAAAAGGGAGGTCAGATGAAATACAATTTTAGCAAGTTATGGTCTGCACAATTCTGGGGCTTTTATCAATTTAAAAGCTTTTTTGAATTTGCGTCAGATAAGGAATCACAAATTTCCTACTGTAAGCGATTGGATGCAATACATGTCGACGAAAAGGGAACATATAAGATCGAAACGCCGCAGCGATTAATTGACTATATGACGGGAGAAATTGAATCGGCTTTAGAACTGGTAAAGAATCAGTTTATTGTTTTTCTGTTTACAAGATATGAAACTATTATACAAGATACTGTAAAATGTCTCTTGTGTGATAATCCAGAAAGGATTTTGAAGCTTACCAGGGTATATCCTGATTATAAAGAAACGGTCAGACTGTCGTTAAAGGAATTTATCGAGAGTGAATCGAAAGAAGAATATGTAGAGACGATGAGTGAGCGATTAAGTTTAAAAATGGTAAATGGTAAACCATCAAATGTTGTTAATCGTTTGAAGTGTCTTTTAAGCTTTGAAGATATTGATACTGTCGTATTGGATGAATTGATGGACAGGCGCAATAATATCGTTCATGAGGGAAAGATATATGCAATGGAGTTGTCTGAATTGGAAACCTATTATGATGCCATTGACAACCTGCTTAAAGTTTTGGCATTGGCGCTTAAAAAAATTGATATAGCTGTTATTGATGACGCTCAGATACTTTGATATTGAAGTGTGGTTAATTTTTTGAGTGACGAAGGGCTGCTGTTATAGTGATAGGCTGTGCGGACGAAAAGCTTTCTGTCCGCTCACGAATGGGATATTTAAATGGGAAATCATCGCTCATGATATTTGAGAAGCAAGATACAGGGATATATTCAGAATCAGCTGAAAAATGATTTAGAGGCAGAGCGGCGGGGTTGCTCTGCGCCAGAATCGGTGATATAATGAAAAAACATAGATAATTTAGAGGATATGACTGTAAATTTTCGTCTGTGAAAGGAAGAATTTGCGGTGTATCTGAAAAAGGAGGGAAGGAAAATGCCAATGGTTATCTGCAGTGTATTAGCTCCATGCAAAGTCTTTTAGGGCAGGATTGCATGGAGTAGGAAATCTGCTCGGAGACTTTGCAAATTTCAAAACAATCATTATTTGAAATTGAAAAGGAGCAAAGTCTTATGAAAAACTATAAAAAAACATTACAGGAAATGAAATCTTTTTTACTGCTCTGGAGCACGCAGGCGTTCTCCGGGCTTGGGAGCGCGATGACAAGCTATGCGCTGGTAATCTGGTCGTACACGCAGGAGGGGTCGGCGCTGATGACGGCGCTTTTAATGGTAAGCTCTTACGCGCCGTATGTGCTGCTCAGCATTTTTGCGGGCGCACTCAGTGATAAGTGGAATAAGAAAATTACCATGCTGGTGAGCGATACGGTTGCGGCGCTGATGACGGTAATCATGCTGATTCTGCTGCAAAACGATGCGCTGAAGATCTGGCACCTGTATCTGCTCAATGCGGTGAACGGTGTGATGAACACGGTGCAGCAGCCTGCCGCGGAGGTTGCGACGACGCGGCTGCTCCCGAAGAAGCATTATCAGAAGGTAGGCGGTCTGCGCTATTTTTCCAGCTCGTTAAATTCCATCCTGACGCCGATCATTGCGACGGCGGTTCTTGGAATTGCAGGCATGGGCGCGATCGTGGCGTTTGATCTGCTTTCCTTTGGCGTAGCGTTTCTGACGCTGGCGTTTGCGATTAAAATTCCGGAAAGTCAGGAGCCGGAAGAGAAGGGCGAGAAGCTGCTGGCTTCCGCGAAGAAAGGGATTGCGTATCTGAAGCAGGAAAAAGGAATTTTTCATCTGATCTTATTTTTGGCGGCGATTAATCTGGTGGCGTCCATCTACGATGCGGCGTTTCCGGCGATGATGCTCTCCAGAAACGGCGGAAGTGAAAAGGTGCTTGGAATCACAAATGCGGTGATCGGCATTACGATGTTTGTCGGAAGCATTCTTGCCTCCTTTGTGAAAGCGCCCAAAAGCAGGGTGCGTGTGATCTGCAACTGCCTGCTTTTGTCTATGGGCACGGAAAATTTTCTGCTGGCATTCGGTCGGACGCCGCTGGTATGGTGCATCGGTGGCTTCCTTGGCTGGATTTCCATACCGCTCATGAGCACCAACCTGGATGCGATCATGCGTCTGCGTGTGCCGGAGCATATGCAGGGGCGCGTGTATTCCGTGCGCAATTCGCTGCAGTTCTTCACCATCCCGGTCGGCTATTTCCTCGGCGGCGTGCTGGTGGATGCGGTATTTGAGCCGCTGATGGCGGCGCAGAGAGACGGGAGTATCCTGGTAAAAATGTTCGGGAGCGGAAAAGGCTCCGGGGCTGCGTTTTTATTTTTGATCATTGCATTTGCCGGGATCGGGGTGTGCCTGTACTTCCGGCGTGATAAATATATCTGGGACCTGGAGAGATAAAAGGCGCTGTTTTTGCAGCATACATTATCTGTGCTGCTCAGACAGCCACTGCCACAGGCTTATGCCATTCTCTTCACATTGATTGTTGAAGAAATACAGCCAGGACCAGTGTCCCATGTACTGATAGGGGGAGCCGTCCTCCATGGCGTAAAGTCCTGTGGTGTCGTGAACGTCCTCAAAAATCGAGGTGTGGACATCTGCGCCGATCTCCTGCAGACGTGCAATGGTGGGAGCTTCGTAGATATCCGGAATAACGGTGTCGTCATTTTTTGCATAGACGAACCAGATGGGAAGCTTCTTAATGCTTTCAAGCTGCTCGTCGGTGATACCGGCGTCCATGTAGGCTTCGCAGATCGGGTAAGCTGCCGCGAAAAAATCCGGGTAGTTTAACACCAGATCCATCGTCATGAAGCCGCCGTTGGAACAGCCGCCCACATAGATGCGGTTGGTGTCAATGTTTGGATTTGCTTCGATGTAGCTGTCGATCAGCTCTTTTAGGGTCGGCAGGAAGATAGAGTCCGTGCCGGGGTTGTCTGTCCAGGAGCCCTCTTCATTGTAGGCAAGCCAGAAGTACGGCGTTTGTGGAGTCAGAACGTAGGCGCCGCCCATGATTGTCTGAAATTCCTCGCCGTAAAGAGCGGTTACTTTGTTGCCGAGCAGCGGGATGGACGGGTCGGTGCCGCCTTCGCCTGCGCCGTGAAGCCAGATGACAAGCGGATGCTTTTCGCCGTCGTCAGCCGGCGCATAGGAGCCGTAGGTGAGTGTTTTTCCGTCGGTCCCGGTGAAACTGCCGGAGAGGTCGACGTCCGCGAGCTGCGGGATCAGCGCGGACGTCATGTCCGCAGCAGCGTTCACGGACAGAGCGGTAACGACAGCGCCGTCCCTGGTTTTCAGCGTACCGCCATCCGCAAGCGTTACAGTAAGCTCATAGGGATTGCAGATGGCATTCATACCGGTAAAAACATCGTAGCAGTAAGGAGAGCCGCTGTCCGGACCGAAGGACAGTTCCAGAGCGATGTTTGCGGACGCGCCGGAAACCGGATTGCCGTTGGCATCGCAGGCGTATGCTGCCGTGACCGTGCGCGGAGCCTCTGCAGTAATATGCTGCGTGGGATCGAGCGAGGCATCGCCAAGCGCCGCCCAGTTGAAGGCTTCCTTTCGTTCTGTCACCCGGAAGCTCTCTGCACTGACAGAATCCGGCGAAACCGCTGTATCCAGCGTGAGAATTGTTTTTGTGACAGCGGGCCCCCAGTCATGTCCTTCGATCACAATGATCTGCGTGCCGGTGAGTGCCGCACTCTCTTCTGTGGAAGAAGAGCTTTTTTGGGCAGATTGCGCATCGGCGGACGAAGAACGTTCTCTGGCAGACTGCGTATCAGCGGGCGAAGAGCTTTTTCTGGCAGACTGTACATCAGCGGACGAAGAACGTTCTCTGGCAGACTGTGCATCGGCGGACGAAGAGCTTTTTCTGGCGGACTGCGCATCAGCGGATGAAGAGCTTTCTCTGGCAGACTGTGCATCGGCGGACGAAGAGTTTTTTTGGGCAGACTGCGCATCAGCGGACGAAGAGCTTTCCGCGGCGGAGGCGGTCACAGCGCAGATAGTTGCTCCGATTGCTGCCGTAAGCGTAAGTAACGTGAATAATGTGTTTCTTTTCATAACTCATTTCTCCTTTTACATTTCAATATACAAAAGTATAACATACAAAGTTCTCAAAAATTGAAATAGGCGGGAAGTCATTCTAGGGCTTTGTTACATTGCTGATAGGTTAGGGGGATTGTGCAACAGCTGCCATTTCCTTGTTTAAAAAATCATAAAACTTAGAAATATGCAGTCCGTCCACTAATGCGTGATGGCATAACACGGAAACCGGAAGAAGCACTTTTTCATTTTGTATAAAATATTTTCCCCATGTAATCCTCGGATTGCTGTCTGCCGGAACAGGCGTAGGATTAACAAGCGCAGTATAAGATACCCATGGGATTGTGGATATAAAAATTTTACCTAATATATCGTCTGCCTCTTCATGGATGGAGTTCCTTTGTTTGGCTTTTTCCTGTTCGTTTATCGCATAACAAATATAATCCTCAAAGGAGCGGTTACTGTCCAGGTCACAGTAACAATATGTGCCGTCATTTAATGCTACTGTATGAGAGGTTAAGCAATAGTCATATTCTACAATCTGATTATTAAGAATCCTTTGTCTAAATTCCGGCACTCGATTGGCGGCTTTGGAAACACAATAGCAAATTGACAAAAAGAGCGGAAGTTTTTTCTCCTTAATCGTTTTCAGCAGATCTGTAATATCCACATTTACGGTAAGTCCGACATATGGGAAGGCCAGACTATTGAAGTATTCAAAATGATTTTTTCTTTTGTAAGTTTCCATATTTAAATATTTGTAATCCATTTTTTATCTCTCTCTTTTTCGGGTTGGTCATTTATTTATTATTCTTTTATTCTACCATAATTCCGGGAGCGTGGAAACAGAGAGTTTTGCTACTGTTCACGTCAGCCTCAAACACCTGCTGCGACGCGAAGCTAGTCCTGTGGGTTTGAGGCGGACGTGTACAGTAACAGAGTTTTCGGCAAAAACGTCAACTCTACCGCTGGTAGATTGCATTCTGCGCAGCAAAAGTCTATAATGAGCGCAAAGCACACAGAAGAATTATGTGGCGGCAGATGTGGAGACAGATGCGGAGACAGATGTGGAGACAGGATGAGATGCCCACGAAGTCCACAACAGATTTTTGTGACAATCAGGAGGATGAGACATGAGTGAAATCGGAAAAGAGCAGTTTGGGCGGTTTGTAGCTGAGCAGAGAAAGAAGAGGAATTTAACACAAAAAGAACTGGCACAAAAGCTTTATGTGTCGGATAAGGCGGTGAGTAAGTGGGAGCGCGGGAGCAGTATGCCGGACATCTCTCTGCTGAAGCCGTTGTCGGAGACGCTGGACGTCACAGTGACGGAGCTGCTGGAGGGACGGAAAATAGAAGAGGAAGAAGCAAAGGCAGTGGAAAATGACAAGTTAGAGATGTTACTAAAGAAAGCAGTGACTTTTACAAACGATACCCCGGAGATGCGCAGGGAAAAGAAGAAAAAAAATGCGGTGTTTTTTGGAATATGTGTGGCGATAGCCGTTCTGGAAGTTTTGCTGTTTCACGCAATGGGATGCCCGTTCCTGCAGGCACCGCCGGTTTTCCTGCTGTTTATGCTGCTTTCCCTGATGGCAGGCGTCTTTCTCTGGCTGCTGACAGACGATCAGCTTCCGGATTTTTACAGTGAATATGATATGAGAAGCGGGATGTTCACAGCGCCGTTTCCGCGGTATCATATGCCTGGAAAAAATATCACAAAAAGAAACTGGTCACATATGGTAAAAGCGGCGCGAAAGTGGGCGGTCGGAAGTCTGCTTGCACTGCCGCTGCTGTATGTGGGGCTTACAGGTTTTCCGGAGCTTTTAGATCAGGAGCTTTTGCAGGTGGCGGTTGTACTGCTGTATTTTGGCACGCTGGTCGTGCCGGTGATGCTTGCAGGCGAGTAAAAATGACGCGTCATGCAAAGATGAACGTTGTAGCAGCGGCGGCCGAAGTACCGGGCTGATTGCGGAGGAAATATTACAGCAGCCGCAGTATATTATCCACCGTATAGCCCAGGTTTTCTGCGCTGTGTCTTCTGCTGACAGAGAAATCCTGCGGCAGCCGGTTGATGGGAAAAAACGCGGTGACGCCCATCTCATAGGCGGACTGGATTTCCTCATCGTCTGCCCCGCCGACGATGGCAATGACCGGTTTTTGCTGCCTTTTGGCGCGCTGCGCAATGCCGATGACGACTTTTCCGCGCAGACTCTGGGAGTCCAGCTTGCCCTCGCCTGTAAAAATATAGTCGGCGCCGCGGATAAGCTCGTCAAATTTCACGGTATCCAGCACCGTTTCAATGCCCATCTGGAGCCGGGAGCCAAAGAAGGCGATCATTCCGGCGCCCATCGCGCCCGCTGCGCCGGTTCCCGGAACCTGGCTGATATCATTTCCGGTTTCCTGTGTAAGTATATGACTTAAATGTTCTATGCCTTTGTCAAGTTCTTTAACCATGTCGGCGTCTGCGCCCTTTTGCGGACCGAACACGAACGAAGCGCCGGTCGGACCGTACATGGGATTGTCAATATCACACATTGTTATAATTTCTATATCATTGAGAAGGGCAGATTTTCCGGAAAAATCAATTCCGGCAATATCAATAAGCGTCCCGCCGGTCGGGATAAATTCTTTACCGCTCTGATCGTAAAATTTAATGCCGACAGCGGCAGCGGCACCGCAGCCTCCGTCGTTGGTGGAGGAGCCGCCAAGCCCGACGATGATTTTTTTAACGCCCTTTTCTGCAGCGGTAAGAATTTGCTGACCGACGCCGTAGGTGGTTGTCAGCAGAGGATTTTTCCGATCCTCTACCAGCGGCAGACCAGCGCATGACGCCATCTCAATAACGGCGGTCTGCCCGCCGTCGATCAGACCGTAATAACTCTGCATATCTTCAAAATAAGGATTCTTTACCGTGGTATGTTCGCGTTTTCCGCCGACCGCGGCAAGAAACGCATCGACGGAGCCTTCGCCGCCGTCCGCGACCGGGATGGAGACAACCTCTGCGCCGGGAAAATGTTTTGCGATCTTTTCGTGACATATCTCACAAATTTGTGTGGAGCTTAATGTTCCTTTAAAGGAATCCGGAATTAATATAAATTTCATATACGCCCTTTCTGTAAAAATCCGTTCAAAATTTTTGACAAACGCGGCAGGATATTTATCATTTTACATAATCAAAAAGAGAAAAGCAAGCATAAGAGGAATTTACTATAATGGTAAATGGTAAATTTAATGAAGCTTTAATCTTGACCAGGTTGACTTTTCGCCCGGTCTATATTATTCTATAAGTGTACTAACACTAATAATACACTTGAAACGGAAGGGGGGGGGTAATGCATGATCATCATAGATTACAAGGACCGGCGCCCGATATATGAGCAGATCGTGGAGCGGTTCCAGATGCTGATCGTAAAAGGCGTGCTGGAGCCGGACAGTCAGATGCCCTCGGTGCGGGGGCTTGCGACGGAACTGGCGATCAACCCCAACACGATACAAAAAGCATATGCGATCTTAGAGCAGCAAGGCTTTATTTATCCGGTAAAGGGAAGAGGAAACTTTGTGGCTGGCGGGGCAAAGCTGGTGGAGGAAAAGCAGAATGCCCATCTGGAGAATGTACGTGCTGTTTTCCGGCAGGCGAAGGAGATGGGGATTCCCAGGGAACGTCTGCTCGAAGAGCTGGACGAGGTATACAAGGAGGAGAGACATGATTGAAATAACTGGCATAAGCAAAAGCTTTGACGGTATCAGGGCGCTCGATAATGTGACGGCGCAGATTAAAGAGGGAAGCGTCTATGGGATCGTGGGGACGAACGGTGCGGGTAAAAGTACGCTGCTGCGGGTGATTGCCGGGATCCTGAAGGCAGACAGCGGCTCTGTCAGGATCGACGATATGGAGGTGTTTGAGAACGTGCAGGCGAAGGAGCGGTTCTGCTTTATTCCGGACACGCCGCACTATTTTGCGAACGCGCGCGTGCGGGACATGCTGGAATATTATGAGATTATCTATCCGTCATTTCAGCGGAGCCGTTTTAAGGAGCTGTGCGGCAAATTTGAGCTGGATCTAAACCGCAAGCTGTCCACATTTTCAAAGGGCATGAAAAAGCAGGTGTTTGTGCTGCTCGGTATCTGCGCGGGCACGCGCTATCTTTTATGTGATGAAACCTTCGACGGACTCGACCCGGTAGTGCGCCAGGCCGTGAAGAGCATTTTCATTGACGAGGTGTTAAACCGGCAGTTTACGCCCATCATCGCGTCGCATAATCTGCGTGAGATGGAGGATATCTGCGATCATGTGGGACTTCTGCACAAGGGCGGCATTCTGTTCTCGCGTGACCTTGAGGATATGAAGATGGATATTCACAAGGTACAGTATGTGATCATGAATCCGGCGAAGGAGCAGCAGCTTATGGAAGAGCTGGACATTATCAAAAAGGATACGCGCGGAAATCTCTCGTGCATTACCGCGCGCGGGAGCAAGGAGCACATCATGGCGGCGATCGAGGCGAAGGAGCCGCTGTTCTACGAGATTCTTCCGTTGTCCCTGGAAGAAATCTTTATCAGTGAAACGGAGGTGGTCGGCTATGACATCAAAGATATCATCGGCTAAGCTTTTAAAAGAGGCAGTCAAACGGGACGGAGCGGTTGCGATCCTTCTGGTGATCGGCTATTTCTGCTACTATCCGATCGGCGGGATGCTGCTTCTGCACGATAGCTGGTTTGACAGCGCGAATATGAATTCTATTGCAAATACCGTGCAGATGTTTGGCATTGCGAATCCATTTTTATATTGTGTGACTTTTGGCGCGGCGCTGCTGCTCGGCATCATCCAGTTTTCCTATCTGCACTCGCCGGAGAAGGTGGATTTTTATCACAGCCTTCCGGTAAGGCGCGAGAAGCTTTTCTGTATCCGTTATGCGGCGGGGATCCTGGTGTGGCTGGCACCGTTCGCCGTAAATCTCCTGCTGTTTGCGGCGGTCTGCGCGGGACGGGGAGTTGCAGTGACGGAGGCGGGCGCGGCGATTCCGGCGCTGCTCGCAAGCGGAATGGTCACACATATCGCATGCTTCCTGCTGGTTTACAGTATGACGGCGCTGGCGATGCTTCTGACCGGCAAGATCTTTGCCGCCATTGCCGCGGTAATCGTGCTCTGCGGCTATGTGCCGGCAATCAGGCTGCTGCAGGAGGTGCTGATGGAGTTTTTCTTTTCCACCTTCTATGCGGCGCAGGATATTGGAAAAAGTCTTGCAGTACAGTGTACGCCGGTGTATGCTTATATCAGGATCTGCCAGGATGTGATGGATCAGGTTTTCCCGACGGATCTCGTGATCGCGATCACACTGATATCCGCGCTCATCTGCCTGCTGTGCCTGTATCTCTACCGGCGGCGCGGCTCGGAGATGGCGGGGAAGCCGATGGCGTTTGATGCAATTGCCAGAGTGGTGAAATTTCTGCTGGTGGTGCCGGTCACGCTTATCTGTACGGTATTCTTCTACGCTGTCACCGATAATAACATATTGTGGGAAATTTTCGGATGGATTTTCAGTCTGCTTCTGATCAGCGGGATCATTGAGTTTGTTTACCGCATGGATATCCGGGAGGCGTTCCGGGATAAAAAACAGATCATACTGTCGGGCGTGGTATCGCTTGCGATCCTGGCGGTATTTCAGCTTGACCTTCTTGGATATGACCGCTGGCTGCCGGAAAAGAGCGAGGTGGAGAGCGTCGGTCTTTCAAATAGTCATGCGCTGATGCTTTATTCGGATATAGGTGCGTACGATCAGTTTGTGGCAAAGGACGGCACGGTGGTGCTTAGTTGGCGCGGCAATGTCGGTGTGGAACAGGATATGACGCTGGAGGGCGGCAGCGCAGATATGGACGCGCTGTTTGAGCTTGTGGAGCACAGCGAAAATTTCAGCGGAGCGTCCGTCTCGCAGCCGGATTCCTGGAACTATTACTGGTACCGGGTTACGGTGACCTGGCATTTAAAGGACGGAACAGAGAAGGTGCGCAGCTATGAGTATACGAATGAGAGCCTTGTGGAATGGCTGTCGCCGCTCTGGGAGACGGAGGAGCACCGCAATCAGGTGAATCCGGTGCTGAATATTCAACCGGAGGATGTGCTGGCGGTGATGGTAGCTCCGGCGAATTCCTGGTTCCCTGAATCGGTAATTCTGGAAAACGCGGAACCGGATGACGCGGCTGCAGAGAGCAGGGATGATCCGGAAACGGAGGACGCGGCTGCAGAGAGCAGAGATGATCCGGAAACGGAGGACGTGGCTGTTGAGAGCAGGGATGATCCGGAAACGGTGCAGGATGAGATCAAGTACGCCAGGGAGGCGATGGCGGAATCCAGTGTGATAAGCCCGGAAAAACCACTGACAGGTGCGCGGCTCGAAAAACTGGTGGAGACGATCCAGAAGGATATAAGCGAAGAAACGCTGAAGCAGGCGCTTTCGGTCAGCGAATGGGATATGCGGATCCTGTATCGCGGCGGGGACGGCAGAGTGTACGGACAGACCTATAACCTGAACGCCGGTTTCGCAGATACGGTAAAACTATTAAAAGAGTATGGCTATGACTTGGAGGACGTCGGATAACGGCAGAAAGAGGAAACGAAAAAATGAGCAGTGCGGATATTTGCATTCTCCCGCAGCCGCGGGAGTGCGTGTGTAAGGAAAACGAATTTGAATTAAGATACGATCAGTACCTTGTGTTGGGAGCGGGGACTGCCGGGCTGAGCCTGGAGAGCCTGCGGCAGGATATGCAGAAATATCTTGGCTTTGCGCTTCCGCTGCGGCGCGGGAGCAGCCGTCCGGGTGACGTTGTGTTTGCGCGCGCGGAGGGGCTTGGGGAGCAGGAGTATGTTCTTGATATCAGTGAAAAGGGCATTCTGGCGCAGGCGGGCGGTGAGGCAGGGCTTCGGTACGCGATGCAGACGCTGCGCCAGCTCCTTTGTCAGTGCGGTGCGGCGCTGCCGTGCCTGCATATCCGCGATTATCCGGCGACAGCGGAGCGCGGCTATTACTTTGACGTGACGCGCGGGCGCGTCCCGACGCTGGATTATCTGAAAAAGCTTGCCTCACGGATGGCATATTATAAACTGAACCAGATGCAGCTTTACATTGAGCACAGCTTTCTGTTCCGCGACCTGAGCGAGGTGTGGCGCGACGACACGCCGCTGACGGCGGAGGAAATTCTGGAGCTGGACGCCTATTGTCAGAAGCTTGGCATCGAGCTGGTGCCTTCGCTGTCAAGCTTCGGGCATCTTTACAAACTGCTGCGCACCAGACAGTACGCGCATCTTTGTGAGCTGGAGGATCCGGCGGCGGAGCCGTTTTCGTTTAAAGAGCGGATGGCGCACCACACGATCGACGTGTCAGATCCGGAGAGCCTGGCGCTGATGAAAAAGCTGATCGGCGAGTACATGGAGCTGTTTTCCTCGCGCCGCTTCAATATCTGCGCGGACGAGACGTTCGACCTTGGAAAAGGTAAAAATAAGGAGCGCGCCGAAAAGGAAGGCGTCTCCGGCATTTATATACAATTTGTGCGGGCGCTGTGCGAATTTGTGGTAGAGCAGGGCAGAACGCCGATGTTCTGGGGCGATATCATCTGCGGCTTTCCGCAGGAATATCAGAAGCTTCCAGAAGGAACGATCTGTCTGAACTGGGGCTACGCGCCGCAGCAGAGCGGAGAGAACGCCGAAAAGCTTTTTAGGGCGGGCGCGATCCAGTATCTCTGCCCGGGCGTGGCGGGCTGGAACCAGTGGATCAATAAAATAGAAGCTTCCTATGAAAATATCCGCCGGATGTGCGGCTATGCGCAGGAATACCATGCGCTGGGCGTCTTAAATACCGATTGGGGCGATTTCGGGCACATTAACCATCCGGAATTTTCCATTCCCGGTCTGATCTACGGCGCGGCGTTTTCCTGGAACCCGGAGATTCTGCCGTTTGCAGAGATCAACCGTCAGATTTCGAAGCTCGAATACCTGGACGATACCGGGGAGATCGTTTCCATCGCGGCGGAGGCGGATGTGTATTACGATTTCACCTGGGAAGCGGCAGTCAGCTATTGCGAGTGCAAAGAGGAAGAACGGCGGCAGACTTTTGCACGCTATACGGATGCGGAAAGACTTGCACGCGTATCAGAAGATAACGAAAAGCTGCATGAGCTGCAGCTCCGGTTAAAGAGAAACCTTCCGAAGATGGATACAGAAAAGCGCGCGGCAGCGGGCGAATTTATCCTGGCGATGGATGGCATCCGGGTTTTCAATGAAATCGGCGCGGCGCTGGCAGCGTGTTATGAGCAGAAGGAGACATGCACAGACTCCGGGGCGCTGGCGGCTCGCCTGGAAAACTGGTTCTATTATTATAAGAAGCTGTGGAGAAGTGTCAGCCGGGAATCGGGGCTTTCGCAGATAGAGGCGGTTATCATCTGGTATGCCGACCTGCTGCGGTCACTTTGATAAAGACGCTTTCCTTTTCACGTGGGACATGATATACTTAGGGAAAGCGCGGACGGTAAAATTTGCGCGCGGGCGGCATGGGCTGTCCGCGCCTTTGCTGTAAGCTGAGGAAGCATCGTCCGCAGACACAGGAGGTTAGCGATGCTGATTATTAAAAACGGAACCATCGTCGATCCGGCTTCGGGCATGGAGCAGGCGGGCGATGTGGTTGTGGAAAACGGGAAGATCGTGCAGCTTGGCGGCAGCTTTGCCGGGACGGTCGGCGATGCTGATGAGGTGATCGACGCGCAGGGGCTTGTCGTTGCACCGGGGCTTATCGACACGCACGTACATTTCCGCGATCCGGGCTATACGTATAAGGAGGATATCTGCACCGGCGCACACGCGGCGGCAGCGGGCGGCTTTACCACCGTGGTCTGCATGGCGAACACGAACCCGGTGGCGGACAACGAGGAAACCGTCTCTTATATTGTTAAAAAGGCGCAGAAAACAAATATTCATGTGCTGACAGCGGCGGCGGTCACGAAGGGCTTAAAGGGAAAAGAGCTGGTTGATTTTGATAAATTGTATGAATGCGGCGCGGTCGGCTTTACGGACGACGGCATTCCGCTGAAGGATGCGGCGCTTCTGGAGGAAGCGATGATGCAGGCGGCGCGGCTGGACGTGCCCATCAGCCTGCATGAGGAGGACGCGTCCATGATCGCCCGCCCGGGCGTCAATGCCGGGAAGGTTGCCGATGCGCTGGAGTACGGCGGCGCGCCGGCAGAATCCGAGAGCACGATGGTGGAGCGCGACTGCCAGCTTGCCTTAAAGACGCGGGCGTCTGTTGTCATCCAGCACATCAGCGCGAAAAAATCCGTGGAAGCAGTGCGCAGTTACTGGCGGCGCGGAGCGCGGGTGCACGGGGAGGTGACACCGCAGCATTTTTCGCTGACGGAGGATATCGTGCTCACAAAGGGCAGCCTTGCACGGGTAAATCCGCCCCTCCGCACGGAGGAGGACCGGCAGGCGCTGATCGGGGGATTAAAGGACGGGACGCTGGATATTATCTCCACCGACCACGCGCCGCACAGCCGCGAGGAAAAAGCGCGCGACATTAAGGCGGCTCCGAGCGGCATGATCGGGCTGGAGACGTCGCTGGCGCTCGGCATCACCAATCTGGTGAAGCCGGGACATCTGTCTTTGATGGATCTTCTGGAAAAGATGACGGTGAATCCGGCAAGACTTTACAGATTAAATGCGGGCGTGCTCGCCGAGGGCGCGGCGGCGGATCTGGTGATCTTCGATGAGAACGAGACCTGGACGGTGACGGATAATTTCCGCTCCAAATCAAACAACTCGCCGTTTATCGGGCAGACGCTCACCGGCAGGGTGAAATATACTGTCTGCGGCGGAAAGATGGTCTACCGGGACGGGCAGACGGCGTTCTGAGCAGAGACAGAGCGGTTTCAGAAAAATGGTAACTACTCAGCCAGCAAGCCATATGTCAATATCAGAAACATCTGCTTACATGCAAGCATGACGCATTTGTTTCTGATATTTGCCGCATGGCTGAGTAGTTATAAAACATGCGGGAAAGGAAGAGAAAAATGGGAAAAGTGACGAGCAACAGGGCGCTCGGAGAGGATTTCTATCTGATGCGCGTGGAGGAAGAAAACAATGCGCGGATGGGGCAGTTTTATATGCTGCGTGCATGGGAGACGTATCCGGTGCTCAGCCGTCCGATCAGCGTGTATGATGCGGATAAGGAGAGCGTGAGCTTTTTATATAAAGTGGTGGGCAAGGGCACAGAGCTTTTGTGTCAGTTAAAAGAGGGCGACGAGATCACGCTGGACGGGGCGCACGGAAACGGATTTCCGTCTCTGGCGGACAAAAAGCGCATCGCGCTGGTCGGCGGCGGCGTGGGGATCGCGCCGCTCTATCTGGCGGCAAAGACCTATAAAAAAGAAAACCCGGACTGCACTGTTAACATTTATCTTGGTTTCAGCGGGAAAACGGTTCTGACAGAGGAATTTGATGCGGTCTGTGATAAGCTTGTGGTGAACGTGGGCGGATTTGTGACAGACGATATTGATCCGACTGCGTATGATGCGATCGTCACCTGCGGACCGACGATCATGATGAAGGTGCTCTACAGTAAATGCGTGAAATGCCAGGCGGCCGCGCCTCTTTACGTCTCCATGGAGAACCGCATGGCGTGCGGCATCGGCGCCTGTCTGGTGTGCAGCTGCAGGACGGCAAACGGAAACCGGAAGGTCTGCAAGGATGGGCCGGTATTCTTAGGAAGCGAGGTGTTTGGCATTGAGTAACAGATTAAAAACGACCTTCGCCGGGGTGGAATTTAAAAATCCGGTGGTGCTCGCCTCCGGCACCTGCGGCTTCGGCAGAGAATTAAACGAGTATTTCGACATTGAGCGCCTGGGCGGGCTGTGCTCTAAGGGGCTGCTCGATCATCCGCACGGCGGCAACGAGGGCATCCGCATCTGGGAGACGGCGAGCGGCATCATGAACAGTGTCGGGCTGGAAAATCCGGGCGTCGACGCCTTTATTGAAAATGACCTCGACTGGATAAACGGGAAAAATTTGGTGAACATTGTCAACCTGGGCGGACATTCGCTGGACGGTTACTTAAAAGGAATGGAGAAGCTGAATGAGGTGGATCTGGACATCCTGGAGCTGAACATTTCCTGCCCGAACGTGAAGAGCGGCGGCATGAATTTCGGCACGAAAACGGAGGTTGCCCGCGAGATCGTGCGCAGGATCCGCGCTGTCTGCCGCCACAAGCTGGTGGTGAAGCTCTCCCCGAACGCCGAGGATATCGTATCGCTGGCGAAAATGTGCGAGGAGGAGGGCGCAGACGGCGTTTCTCTTGTCAATACCTTTCTCGGCATGGCGATCGATCTGAAAAAGAAAGCGCCGGTATTTCATAACGTCTACGCCGGACTTTCCGGTCCCGCGATCAAGCCGATCGCGCTCAGAATGGTACATCAGGTATCGAAGGCGGTCTCCATCCCGGTGATGGGGCTTGGCGGCATCACCACCTGGGAGGATGCTATCGAATTTATCATGGCTGGCGCGACCGTCGTGCAGGTCGGCACCGCCACCTTCATGAAGCCGGATATCAGCATGGATATTATAGATGGGATGGAGCGTTACCTGGAAGAGAACGGCTGTGAGAGTATTGAGGAGATACGGGGGATTTTGTAAAAAAGGATAATATGCTGCATAAAAAGGGCTGCCGAAAAACCGGCAGCCATGTTTTTTGTTTTTATTTTTTTGATTTTGCAGCTTTTCCGGATTTTGCCGGTGCTGCAGCTTTGTCTTCTTTTTTGTCTTTCTTAAACCGTGCAAAGAAGCCTTTTTTCTTTGGTGCCGGTGCTTCCAGCGGACCACGTACACCGCGTACCTCGGTTATGTAGATGCCGCTCACAGTGGCCTTTACTTCTTTTTTTACAGGGATCAGATCAAAAATCTTGGCATCTGCCACCAGCGTCATTACTCTTGGACCGACCTTTGCTTTTACAATAGGAAGCTTTGTCCTGCGCATCAGCTTCGGCGTCTGGTCGATGACCATCTGGGGAAGTCCGGAGTCTTTAATCTTCATCATCTTTTTATCAATTACCAGCATGGAGACGGTCTGCTTCATTGCCTCCATCTGTTCCTGCTGTGCGGCCTGCTTTTTCTGTGCTTTTCTGCCGAAAAAATACAATACGCCGAGAATGACGACTAATACCAGCAGAATGATCAAAAGAATGTTAAATACTGACATTTTTCTCCTCCTCAAAAGTTTGCTTTTTTTATTTTAGCATCCTTTTTTTAAAAGTGCAATAATCTTTCGTAATACTGTGAAAAAACTGTGATAGCAATTGATTTTTCGGGAAAATTATGTTAGAGTGGCTATTAGGGATTTTACACCTTTGGAGGAATTTATGGGCGGAGACAGGTACGAAAGGGGAGGCTCTGGCGAAAGAAGGGGCAGGCGCAGGGCGCAGCAGACCGGGGATGTCAGACGCAGACAGGCAGAATATGATGTGCGGCGTACTGAGCCGAAGAAAAGACGAAAGAAAAAAAGGGGCGGCGGAGCGGCAACTGTTATTTTAATCCTGTTGATTTTACTTGTGGCAGCAGGTATTATATTAGTGGCGTCCGACTGGCTTGGCGTGGAGATACCGTTTCTGCAGACAGGCGTGAAGCAGACGCTCACACAGGCGGAAGAGCTTGCAGGGGGGTACGATTATGACGGGGCGATCGCTGCACTGCAGGAAAACAAAAAATATGGTTCCAATACGCAGCTTCAGGAGGCAGCCGCAGAATATGAGAGCGAGAAGGCTGCCATGGAGACGGCGATAAAGGAAACGCTCGCTTCTGCCAGTGCGCGCGCGGATGAATATGATTACAAGGGCGGCGCAGACATTCTCAGGGCGAGCCAGTATTACAGCGTGAGCAGCGTTTTGCAGACGACGGCGGCACAGTATGACGAGGCGGAGAAAAACAAAGGGAATATTGATGAACAGACGCTCACGCAGGCGGACACGCTTGCCGAGATGTATGACTACGACGGAGCGATCGATATCCTGAAGGAGACCTCAGCGTATCAGACGAATCCGGTCGTCCAGCAGAAGGTACAGGAGTACGAAGAGGCAAAGGCGGCATGTGTAGCGATCAATCCGGAGGATGTGACGCATATTTTTTATCATTCTCTGATTGTAGATCCGTCCAGGGGATTTAATGAGAGCGATCCGGCATACGCTGGCATGATGCAGTGGATGACGACCGTTTCAGAGTTTGATAAAATCACGCAGTCCATGTACGACAGGGGGTATGTGCTGGTCAGCATTTACGATCTGTTCAAAAAGACGACTGCGGAGGACGGCACTGTCACGCTCACTCCGAGCCAGGTTTACCTGCCGGAGGGAAAGAAAGCATATGTGATGTCTCTGGATGACCTCAGCTACTATCATACGTATGATGGTCACGGGATCGCATCGAAGATCGTGCTGGATGAAGAGGGCAAGCCGACCTGTGAATATATTCAGGAGGACGGTACAGTAGTATACGGAGATTACGATGTTGTTCCGCGGCTCGACACCTTTATTGAGGAGCACCCGGATGCCTGCTACCGCGGGGCGCGCGGCATCATTGCACTGACGGGTTACGACGGCATTCTCGGTTATCGCACAGACGGCTCATACAGCGCGGAGAACAATACCAATCCGGAGAAGTATTATACGGACGATCTGCAGCAGAAGTGGCTGGACGAGCACCCGGATTTCGACTGGGAGCAGGAGCGCGCTGAGGCGAAGAAGGTTGCGGAGGCTATGAAGGCGGACGGCTGGACGTTTGCAAGCCACACCTGGGGGCATAAGAAGGTTGGCGAGACGAGCTACGACGATCTGGTAGCAGATACGGAGCGCTGGCTGCAGTATGTATCACCGCTGATCGGCGGAACCGACGCAATTATTTTTGCACACGGCGAGGATCTTACCACTACCGGCGTCTACGATTCTTCCGTCGACAAGTATGTGTATCTGAAGAGCAAGGGATTTGATGTTTACTGCAACGTGGATTCTACGCGCTATACGACAGTAGTCACGTCCGATTACTTCCACCAGGGCAGAAGAAACCTGGATGGATATCGGATTTACCAGGATACGATCATAGATGATCCGATGACGGCGGATTTATTTGACGCGTCGGAGGTACTTGACCCGCAGAGACCGGGACCGGTGCCGGAATTATAATGATGATATGATGCGGTTTTTCCGTTCATATAGGCGGACAGCGATGCCCGTGAGGGAATTTAATGTGTGGAATAAAAAGAGAGGATAGGTAATTTATTATGAAAAGAAAAGCAGTAGTGGCACTTTTAGCCAGCGTTGCGCTTGTTGCGGCTGGATGCGGTTCCACAGAGAAACAGACAGAGGCTCCGGCGACGGAGGCAGCAACCGAGGCAGCGACCACGGAGGCGGCAGAGGAAGAGACGACTGAGGCTGCAGAAGCAGAAACGACGGAAGCAGTAACCGAGGAAGGAACCACAGAGGCAGAGACCACGGAAGCGGTAACC
>UMDR01044884.1_pt1 | contig 32580 bp, 33 predicted proteins | sample 1964541 | NCBI WGS metagenome assembly UMDR01 (sample SAMEA4835999, study PRJEB28245) | human gut metagenome | biome: gut microbiome; material: fecal sample | place: Denmark | collected 2008 | reverse complement strand
TTTTCGCCTTTTTGTGTCCAGATTATTGACTATGGTCCAGTTCAGCATATGGTAGCGGCTGTCGTTGTAGTGGTGGGTTCTGCCGTAGTCGCATCCCTGTGCGCCGTACCAGATGTCTGCAAGCTGCGCCATCGTGGTGGGCTTCTTCTTGTTGAGCTGCTGCAGGAAATTCGGGTTTACCGTTCTGCAGTAGCGGTTCATGCGGCTGCTGTCAACCTTGATTGCCTCGGCGATCAGCGTTTCGTGACTTGCCATCAGGTTTGCGAGATTTCTCAGGCTCTGCGGTGTGTGTCCCGCTGCGCCGATGTGAATGTGAACTCCGCAGCCTCTGGTGTAGTCGCTCTTTGCGCCTGCCTTGCGAAGGCGTCTGATCAGCTCCTGCAGGGTTTCGATGTCCTCGTAGTGCAGGATCGGTGTGACCATTTCGCACTTTTCGCTGTCCGGTCCGCTGATGCTCACGTCGCGCTGGAATTTCCACTCGCGTCCCTGTGCGTCCCAAGCGCTCCAAGTGTAGTAGCCGTTGCGGAAGGCTGTGTCCTCGTAGCGGTTCGTGCCGAAGAAGTCAGCGGCGAGCTTTGCGGCTGCGCGGCGGGTGATGCTGTTCATCTCAACCTCAACCCCGATCGTCTGCTCCTTCATTCTGTTGATCTGTGCCTGTGTCTTTGCGTTCATGGTGGTATCCTCCTGTTTGGTTTTTGGTGTGTTTTCCCTTTCGGTAGTCACATATTAACTCTAAACGGGAGATATATCAAGCCGCTAAAACCACAGAATATCGAGGAAAATACAGCCTTGATGATTGTGTAGTATACACCCTTGACTTACTTGCAATCGTGTGGTAATATGGGGTACGATGGAATAGGTTCTCACATTTTCCGGCGCTCCCGGAGGCTGTAAAATCAGCCGCCGGGAATGACCTCGAACTCATCTGCGCCTTCGATCAGCGCAAGGCTTCTGCCATTGTCCCACTTCATATGAATGTTGCCTGCGTCGTCGATGATAGCAACCGAACCGGTCGTACCGGGCGGCACGGGCGCGATGTCGTCCGCCATGCGAATCAGGCGGATGCGTGTACCTGCGGGATAACGCTCCCGCAGGGCTTTCAGTTCAGCTTCATTCGGAAACCGCATCGTCAGCACCTCCTTCAGGCTTACCGTGACGGAAGGAGGAGCTTCCGGTCAGGTTGCGGAGCAGAACCTTGCGGGCTGCCTTGTAGTCTGCACCGATCATGCCGAGGCGGAGGAGGAAGCAACGGAAGGCGTATTTCTCGTTGTCGCTGGCATCGGGCTTATTGACCACGCGCTGCAGGTTCTTCGCAAACTCGCAAAGCATGGTGATGAATTTTGCGTAGGCATCAGCGTCACCGTCCTGCTTAATTGTAAACCACGGGAACTCGATGGTTTCTTCGCACTCGTTGACTGCAAGGCTCTCCGTGTTAAGCGCGTGCTTCAGGAGCGTTTCCTTGTTGGCGATGAGCTGGAGCAGATTGTTCATCGACTGCTCCGTGAAGAAATCCCTCGGCATCGAAATCGTCAGGGCTTCCGGCTCGTCCTCTGCGGTGTAGCCTGCCTTCTGCAATTCACTCCGGATGTCGTCCGGAAGCTCATCGACGTGCAGCACCGCTTCCTTGTTGAGGATGTATGCCCCGATCTGGTATCCGCAGCTCGGAACGCCGAGGTACTTCACCTCGCTACCGGTCAGCTCACCGATCTTCTGCGCCAGTGCCTTGCGCTGGCTCTTTTCAATATTGAATCTGATATTCATGATGTGACCTCCTGTTTTTCACCGCTTGCTGCGGTTTGAGTGTAGTAAACAGTCCAGTGGACTGTTTAGATATTAACTCTGAACCGCACAGATAGCAAGACTGTAAAACGGAGAATATGTGCGGGGCGACTTTTCCGATATTTGTGCATATTACAGCGCTGCCGGATATTGACATATCGGCCGCTTTGGAGTATAATTACAGTAGTTTAGGATTGAACTAGCATTTTAATTTGCTGGTCGCATTAGAATAATAGTCGTAATAACAACAATTCAAAGGTGATAAAAATGCATTCAGCATGTATAGCAAGGTTAATTTCAAACTATAGCTGGTTGAAATTACAAGCAATTATTTATTCACAAATCAACGCTAATAACTGTTTGGAATGGGGAAAAACCATTTCGGAAGAAGATTTCTATGACGATATAACTTCAGTCCATAGTATTCATGAAAGGCTTATAGAAGATCCGGAATGTGTAATAGGAGAACTGTATTTTAGCTTCATCAAAAGTTTGATTGTTAATTTCTCGTCCAATTTAGAGTTTTTCTTAAAAGATAGTTTAAAGCTCAATATGATGAGGAATTATTCACTATTTAAGAAAATCTTAAACGACACCAAAACTGTTGTTAATCCAATAGATATTGTGGAAGTTGAAGACATTGATGAGTTGAGGAAAAAATATATTATCCAATTATCTGAGCATATTTGTTCTGGAGAATTATGGAAAGCAAAATTCAAGAAATACATTGGCTTCTTAGATTTATCTAAAAACTTAGTGAATGAAGAAATAAACGGTAGGATAGATTCTATTTGGCAAGCTCGGAACGATATTGCTCACGCAAATACATGTGATTTAAGATTGAGCTACGATAAAGATACATACGTTTTTAACAAAAACATGGGTGCTGAAGAATACACAAAATTTGCGCTCTTGTTTGTATCATTGGTAGACGACGTAATAGCTTTTTTATCTAAAGTTGACAAGCTGTCATTAGAAAAATGGGAAGCGACCGATGCAACACTTTTATATAAGCATAAATAATAATCGTTAAATCACTTAACAGTCATCTTTTCTTCGTCTCCACCTCTTTCACCAGCTCCGAATACGGAATCTGCTGTTCGTTACGAATCACATACACGCCTTCGGCATCACCGGTGTCCTCAACGTAGCGCCGGAGAATGACGGAGGCGTATTTTTCGTCCAGTTCCATCATGTAGCAGATGCGGTTCATCTGCTCACACGCCATGAGCGTCGAGCCGCTGCCGCCGAAGGTGTCGATCACCACAGCGTTCTCCTGAGTGGAGTTACCAATGGGATAGCCGAGCAGATCGAGGGGCTTGCTGGTCGGGTGGTTCGCATTGCGCTTCGGCTTGTCGAAATGCCAGATGGTCGTCTGCTTGCGGTCGGAATACCACTTGTGCTTGCCGTTCTGCATGAAACCGTACAGCACCGGTTCGTGCTGCCACTGATAATCCGAGCGTCCAAGAACGAGGCTGTCCTTCACCCAGATGCAGCACCCTGCAAGGTGGAAGCCAGCGTCGATGAACGCCCTGCGGAAGTTCAGACCTTCGGTGTCTGCGTGGAACACATAAGCCGCGCCGCCTTTTTCGAGGTGGTCTGCCATACACTTGAAAGCAGAGAGCAGGAAGTTATAGAACTCCTCGTTCTTCATGCTGTCGTTCTGAATGGTCAGCCCGCTGGCGCTCTTGAAAGATACACCGTATGGCGGATCGGTCAGAATAAGGTTTGCTTTCGTATCGCCCATGAGTGTATTTACATCTTCGGGGCTGGTCGCGTCACCGCACATGAGGCGATGCCTGCCGACCGTCCACACGTCACCACGTTCCACGAAGGAAGCCTTCTCCAACGCCGCCGTCAGGTCGAAGTCATCGTCCTTCGCATCGGAGTCCGTGCCATCGGAGAACAGGTCTGCCAGTTCCTTTTCATCGAAGCCGGTCATGGCGAGGTCATATCCGAGGTCTTGCAGCTCCTGCATCTCCACGGCGAGCAGTTCCTCGTCCCAGCCTGCGTCCAGCGCCATTCTGTTGTCGGCAAGGATGTAGGCTTTCTTTTGTGCATCGGTCAGGTGGTCAACATAGACACACGGTACTTCCGTGATGCCTTCCTCTTTCGCCGCCATCAGTCTGCCGTGACCTGCGATGACGTTGTATTCCCGGTCGATGATGACCGGATTGACAAAACCAAACTCACGCAGCGAGGAACGCAGCTTCTTAATCTGCTCCGGCGAATGGGTGCGGGCGTTATTTACATACGGGATGAGCTTGTCGGTGGCGACAAGCTGAAAATCGGTCGTTGTTTTCATCGGGTGTTCCTCCTCATCAGAACCTTCTGGAGTCCCTTGCGGGCATCATTGACCTGCCCCTTGACCGCCTGTCCCTTGATGGTGCGGTACTGCTGCTTCGTCATATACGGGCGGCTTGCTTTCAGGTCAAGCCAGAAGATTGCATCTGCATTTGCTTTCATACCTTCCTCACTTTCTGCTGCGGAGAAGCTGCTCCATCAGGTCGTCCTGCGGAGAGCCGTCGAACTTGGTCGTGCAGTTCTGCTTCACGATGTCGAAAATCTCATACCAGAGGACGTTCGCCTGTTTCTGGTAGGACTGACTGAGGGATGCGAACGGCGATGCCACCACGCCTCCGGTCGTCGGGTGCTTACCGAGCAGACCATAGGTCGAGAGGGCTTCCTCACACTGGATAAAACGAGCGAACGCCAGCGAGTAGCTTTCGAGCAGACGCTTGTTCACCAGCTTTTCGCAGCCGCGATTCTTCAGCCATATCCATGTTTCCTTATAAATTTCATCAGCGCCGAGGGGCTTGCCGTCCTTCTGCCGTGCCGAGAGGTATTCACTCGGCGAGGGCATATCCTCACCGACAAGGTCTGCGGCATCATCGAGGTCAGCACCTTCCAGCGCGGTCGGGGTGAATTCGATGATGTCGGCATCCTCTCCTGCGGCAATTTTCTCGGCGAGGGGCTTCGGCTTGTCGCCTGCGCGGACTCTGCGTCCGCCACGGTTTGTACCGTCCTTTGCCATATCATCACCTGCCTATAAAAAATGCCGGAATCACGTGGATTTCGGCTTGTAAAATATTCGAGGGGTTAATAGGTCGTTTGAACCGGACTTTTTGCGCGTGAGAGGGGGCGCCGGTCTTGTGGCGGCGGCACCGTAGAGATTTCGATACCCCCACCCGGCAGCCCCCAGCCCCGCCCCCGGTCAATAAGAATATTCCGGTCTGGTGTCCTCGCTTCCGGTTTTCCGGTCGTGACACGGCTTGCATAACGCCTGCCAATTCGTGTCGCTCCACATCAGGTAGTGATCGCCACGATGCGGAACAATATGGTCGACAACGGTTGCCGTCACATACTTTCCCTGCGCCAGACACTTCACGCACAGCGGATGCTTCCGCAGGTACGCTTTGCTGACACGTTGCCACTTGCTGCCGTAGCCACGCTTGGCGGCGGACGGTCGTTCAGGGTGCAGCGGCTTGTGTTCATCGCAGTACGCACCCTCGGTCAGTCTCGGACAGCCGGGATGCTTGCACGGTTTCATTGCCTTCCTCGGCATCGCCGACACCTCCTTCGGGCATAAAAAATGCCGCTGCGGTTACCCACAACGGCTCTTTACATATTCTTCTATTATACATTATAGCATACATTACCCGTGTTTTCAAGTGAATTGGACTGCATCCGACTGCAAACTTTTCAGGGCTTTGTTGTGGAGATAATACGCCTTCCGCTTGCTGATAAACATCTCGGCGGCGATGGTATTCCACGACTTGAATTCCAGATAACGCTTGGTCAGAAGGTCACGGTCGTCGGCATCGTCAACCGCCTTGATGCGGCGTTCCATGTCGGCAATCAGGGCATCGTACTCCTGCTGTGTATCCTTGATGTCCTGCTCCAGTGCCATGATCTTGAAAACCGTGCCTTCCATTTTGCTGCGGTCGGGAGACAGCGTTCTCGGCATATCATTGATGCCGCTGCCGTTCATGCCCTCCGCCCTCTGACGCAGCAGGTGGATTTCGTGAATCTTTCTCTTGATGCGGCGGCGGAGCTGTTCCGCCTGCTCCCAGTATTCTTTCATGCAAATTCCTCCCTCATCATTTTTATCAGCTTTTCGCCGTTCATATCCGACATGAAGTCAAACCACTGCGACCGCAGGAACTGTTCACATTCAAGCGTTGTTATGATATCGTGTGATTGCAGCGCCTCCCGGTAATCCAAAAGACACTGCTTGATAATTGCTGCCGCCAGTAATTTGTATCCTTCCGTCATTTAACCCTCGCTTTCACGGCTTTCATCATCGCCGCCTGTGTCTTGTCCTTGTTTTCCAGAACCTTCATGATATCCTCGTCGATCGTTCCCGCCGCAACAAGGTGATGGATGACGACCGTTTCGGACTGCTGCCCCTGTCGCCAGAGTCGGGCGTTGGTCTGCTGATACAGTTCCAGCGACCACGGCATCGTGTACCAGATGATGGTACTTCCGCCGGACTGGAGATTCAGACCGTGACCTGCGGAGGAGGGCTGTATCAGTGCGACCGGGATTTTGCCCTTGTTCCAGTCAGCGATGTCTGCATCGGTCTTGATCTCCCGGCAGTCGAACTGCTGCATGATGCTGTCCCGTTCGTGCTTGTACCAGTAGGCGATCAGGGCAGGCTTGCCGTTCTGCGCTTCGATCAGATCTTCCAATGTGTCCAGCTTGTGCGAATGTATTCGCATCACGCTGCCGCCGTCGGTATAAACCGAACCGCTGGCAAGCTGTGTCAGCTTTCCACACAGGACACCTGCGTTTGCTGCCGTTATGGAATCGCGGGTGAAATCCAGACACATATCCTGCTCCATGTCTTTGTAGACCGTTGCCGCCGCTTCATCCAGCTCAACGGAATCAGCGGTCATCACCAGTTCCGGCATTTTCAGGTGGTCGGTGGTTTTCATGGAAATGCTGATGTCGGCAATCTTGCTGTATATCTGTTTCTCTGCACCCGGTCTGGGAGAATAGGTAAAGCCGTTCCAGTCCGGGGAGAAGTAGGCATCGCGGTACTGCCCGATACGCTTGCCGAGGCGTTCGCCTTTATCAAGCAGGCGGAATTGCGCCCACAAATCCATGAGACCGTTGCTGCAGGGCGTACCGGTCAGCCCGACGATACGCTTCACGAAAGGACGTACCTTCCGCAAAGCCTTGAAGCGCTTAGACTGGTGGTTCTTGAAACTGGACAGCTCGTCGATCACCACCATGTCGAAGTCAAACGGCATCCCGCTGCTTTCAATGAGCCACTGCACGTTCTCGCGGTTGATGATATACAGGTCAGCTTTCTGCCGGAGAGCTGCAAGGCGCTGGTCACGGCTACCGAGAACCAGACTGTAGGTCATGCCCTTGAGGTGATCCCACTTTTCGATCTCGGCTGCCCAGCTATTCCGGCAGACACGGATCGGGGCGATGATCAGCACCTTGTGTACCTCGAAGCGGTCGAACATCATGTCGTTAAGCGCCGTCAGGGTGATGCTGGTCTTGCCCAGTCCGCATTCCAGCAGGACTGCCGCCTCCGGGTGTGTCTCGATGAAGTCCACGGCGAACTTCTGGTAGTCATGGGGTTTGTACTGCATCAATGATCCCTCCGATCTGATCGGGGCTGTCCAGTACAAATGCCTTGAAACCCAGCCGCCGAAGTGTTTTGATGCGAAGCCGCTGCAGCGGACGGGGCTTTTCGCTGGGAGCCTTGATCTCCACAAAGGCGATCCTGCCGAACGGCATCAATACGATGCGGTCAGGCACACCTGCCGTTCCGGGAGAGATGAACTTCCAGCAGACACCGCCGACTGCTTTCACGGCAGCGACCAGTTTTTCTTCAATTTCATTTTCTCGCATAAATACGACCTTTCTACGCTATTGGTGGAAGTCGTAGGAAGTCAAATACAAACCTTTCCATAGGAAGAAAAAATCATGTTTTTTCTCGCCTGCGTAAGGTTGGGAAATGAGTTCCTACGACTTCCACCTTTCGCTATTTTACGTGCTTTTTGATGCTTTCAGGGTGGAAGTCAATCAAGGAAATCTGTCGCAAGAGACAGTCCCATGATCATATTTCCTGTCTTGGTTTTCTTGCGCTTGAAGCCTGCCTGCTCCAGCGCTCCGTAAAAGTCAGAGGTGCTGCGCGTGTACTCACTGTTGGCTGTGCAATAGTCACGATACGCCTTATACAGATCGCCGGACTGTGCCATATAGCTTTTATCGACCTCGCAGCAATCATTGATGAACGAGCCGAGCCAGTCATTGCCTTCACGGTAGGCTCCGATTGCATCTAACACACACTGCGGGCGGTCTACCTTGAAATCGGCGGCGACCACTTTCATGGCACCCTCGATAAGCCACGAAAGAACCGCACCGCCAGCATTGTCGATCAGATATTGGGTATAATTCTTCTTGTCAGCCTGTCCCTGAATCTTTGCATGGAACGGGATCACGATCAGTCTGCGCCATGTACCGTCGTCAGAGGCAGCCACCTTCGGCAGGTGGTTCGTGTACAGCACCAGCGTATGGCTCGGTTCAAAGGAGAACGGAGCCTTGAACTTCTTCTCGGCGAAAATGGGATCGGTCGAACAGAGCTGCTTTACCACGCTGGTGTTCAGGCGCATCCCTTCCTGCAGCTCCGCCGCAATGATGAGTCGCTTGCCCTTCAGCTCTGCCATTTCGGGCTTGACGTTGCGCTTGCAGTTGACGGTCAGGGCATCGGCGGAGATGTTGCCGGAATAACTGCCCAGCACCTTGTAGATGACGTTCCAGAAGGTGGACTTGCCGTTGCGACCGTCACCGTAAGCAATAATCATCGCTTCCGTGTATACCTTGCCGATCAGACAGAGCCCGCAAATCATCTGCACATAGTCGATCAGGCTCTGGTCACCGCAGAAGAACACCTGCAAGGCATCTTCCCAGATCTGCCTGCCTTCCTCATTCGGAACGACCGCCGTCACTTTGGTGATTAGGTCAGCAGGATCGGTCGCTCTCCAGCCGTCGAGACCTTTGGAAAGGTCGTAGGTGCCGCCGGGAGTATTCAGCAAATACGGATCGCCGTCAAGCTGTTCCGGGTGCTTCAGCACCAGCGGCTTTGCAGCATCGAGCGCATTGTTCAGACTGCGGATGTGGCGGTATTTCAGTACGAAATCATGATACAGCTCGGAAAATCTGAACAGACCATAAGCAGCGCCCTGTTCCGGAGTCAGGCTGTCACGGAACTTCTTACCGCCTGCCTTCGCCAGCGCTCTCGGAACGCCCAGCTTCTCCAGCGCACACAGGTCATCTTCCATTTTGCGCTCCGCCTCTGCAAGCTGAACGTCCGTGTGTTCGATCATCGCCATGACAGCCGCCTGTTCTGATTCCTCCCAGTAGGTGCCGTTATAGCGCAGGTAGTTCGTAGCAATCGTAAATGCGATCTCATCGCCGAAGCACTCGACGAATGTGCGGGCTTCACCGACATCTGAGAAATCGTCCGGGATCAGCACATTATCGCCGTATTGGTCAGGAGGCACATAACCTTCCTGCGAGGTGACCTTCTTACCGAACTTGCAGGCACTCTGCCAGATGCCCTCCAGCTCCTCATCATCAAGGGGCGGATCGCACTCTGCTGCCTTTTCGAGGAACTTCGCATGGGCGTCCTCCGACACACCGAAACGCTTGACCAGCTTTCCGGCAATACGGGACATGGTGCTGTTGCGCTGCCCCTGCGGAATGCTGTGGTTTGACTTCATGAGCGTGAGCCAGTCCTCAATCGACAGGCTGCCTTCGTGCCAGACCACGTCACCCTTCGAGCCATATAGGAAGCGTGAAGCATCCAGTGCATTGCCATCGAAGAACGGCAGCTCCTTGTAGATGCGGGCTTTGATGTTCTTGTGGAATGCGGCATCCTTGCAGGGCGTAGTCGGAAAAAACACATGGAAACGAGGACGGGCTGTTACAGAGCCTTTCGCCAGCATATGATGACGGCTGTATGTGATTGCATACTCCACGTCGCTGAGCATTTCGGACATCTTTTCCGGTGTGATCCACTCGTCAGGGGTGTCGCTGTGGTCATTGTCGCAGTCCATCGGCACAACATCGGAGAGCTGAAAATTGGCATCGCTGCGGGCATTATTCGCATACAGCGCACACACATGGTCGAACGTGACCGCTTTGCGAAGATCCGCTTCTGAGGTAATGACCTTCTGGTTCGGGTAAATCGTATTCTTTGCGTTGCCGGTACAATCGGCAGTGTACAGGGTAAACTTCATATCTTTTCCTCCAAATCCTCCGTGAAATAACGGATTTTCATGTGCTTGCGCTTTGCCCGTTCGATCTCCGCCTTCATGCCGGAGCTGACCGTGTCGCCGAACACCCACAGCTCCACGCACTTGCTCATCAGCACCCAGTTCATGAAAATGGCTGTATCCCGTTCCTCTGGGATATTGTCGTCCATAAATTGCGTGAAGTAAATATGGGGCGTGATCGGCAGATAGTGCTGATCGACAGCAAAGCGGCTGTATCGCTTGGCGTTCTTGACGTTCTTCTCCGTATCTCCGGAGTAAGGCGAACAGATATACACGACGGGGCGGAAGGCGGCAGCTTTTGCCGCAGCCTTCTCCTCCTTCTCGATGCGAGTAAACGCCTCGTGTTCCGTGGGACTTGCATAGCCTTCGCTGTTATAGAAATCAGCCATGCTTCACCTCGTTCCTGCCGCAGGGCTTTCTGTCGCAGCCCTTATTGCAGAGCTTCCCGCAGCGGGGGCATTTCACATAGACGTTCTCCGGTTTGACCAGCTTGCCGCTGACCAGCGCATAAAACCATTCAATACTGTATTTCATAACATCAATCCTTTCTGTAAAATTCGCATTCGTATCCGTCCGCCCGCAGGAGCAGACCTTCCGCCCATTCAGGTGTTCGTTCCATCTGTCGGCAAACCTCATCAAGCGACATCCTGCGGTCAGCCTCAATAATCATTTCGTCGTGTATGTGACCGACGATAAAACAGTGCGAAAGCGTCTGCATAGAGAACATCAGCAGATCACGGGCGACCGCCTGCACGATGTTCTCGACTAACTTCGGACCGTAGCTCTCTATGCGTTCCCACTTCTTCGATGCGCCCACGCCCATATAGGTGACGGACTCTCCGCCGAACTGGTTCTCGCCGATCTGTGGGTGCGCGTAGCACAGCTTCCGACCAGAAGGCAGCGTGATGAAAAGCATCTTGCTCTGGTAGCTGAACTGCAATCCATGTGTTTCTGTGGTGGTTTTCTGCTTGATTGCTTTCTTAACGGCATCATCAACATCCCACCAGAGCTTGACGATGTTGGGAGAAGCATCACGCCAGTCGGTCACGATCTGCTTCAGCTCGGCATCGGTCAGGTTCAGGGCATCGCCGCCCATAGCCTTCATTGCACCGACGCTTCCGCCGTAGCCACAGGCAAGCTCCGCGACCTTGCCCTTCTGACGCAGTTCGCCGTTTACACCATGCTTCACAACCGGTACGCCGAACATCTTTGACGCCGATGCACAGTAAATATCCGCGCCGTTCGCAAAGGCGTCCATGCGCCACTGCTCTCCGGCGATCCATGCTATAACTCTCGCTTCAATAGCGGAGAAGTCCGCAACAATGAACTTATATCCCGGACGGGGGACAAAAGCCGTGCGGATAAGCTGTGACAAAGTATCAGGCACATCCTCATAGAACATTTCGACCTCATCGTAATAGCCATGCTTGACAGTTTCCCTTGCATCAGTCAGGTCTGGGATATGGTTCTGCGGCAAGTTCTGTAACTGTATAATGCGTCCTGCCCAGCGTCCGGTGCGGGATGCACCGTAGAAGCTGAACATTCCTCTTGCACGATGGTCGGAGCAGGCTGCCGTCTGCATCGCCTGATACTTTCTGACGCTGGACTTTGACAGCATGAGCCGCAGTTCCAGCACCGATTTCACTGGATCTTTCGCTGTCTTGAGCAGTTCCTTCACAGCAGCTTTATCCAGACAGTCCGACTTATATCCCTGTTCACCGAGCCACTCCAAAAGCTGATACACGGAATTCGGATTCTCGATACCGGTAAGCCTGCACATTTCCGCAGACAGTGTCGCTTTAGCCTGTGCGTCCAGTGTAAGTGCTGCCTCGACCAGTTCCATATCGACACGGATGCCACGGTCGTTGATTTCCTGATCCAGATAAAACTGTTCCCAGATGAAATCCGGCACGGGAAAACGGGATAGCCGCTGGTCGATTGCCAGTTCCGCCTCCACATCCTGCTTGTTATATGCCTTGAAGGTTTCCCACTTGTCCGGAGCATCGGCAGGTGTATGAAACTGCGGAACGCCGTCAACGGTATCATAGGGAACGCAAAAATACTTGATGAGAGCCTTGCCTTCGGGCATTTTCTGCTGTTCCAGCTTCAGAGCTGCACCCGCAGAGGCAAGCGTAGACGGCAGACCGAGCGTCCGGCAATGGATCATGGTACACTGCCAGCCGACAGGACTCAGATAATCGCCGACCGTATCCTCGTTGATGCTGTAGCTGCGGAAAATCTGCGGATATTCCTCCCGCAGATATCTGGAGAGGCATACACGTTCAAAGTTGACATTGAAGGCTCTCTTGACCACGGACTCGTCCACGAGCGCAGACAGGATGCCTTCGGGTACACGGTCGCCGTTCGCCAGATCATAGAGCTGCACTGCACCGTCATCCACTGCCACGCTCATCAGCGTGATAGCAAAATACGGAGAATCGGCGTAAGCGTACACACCACACTTGGTGATGTCACGGTCACTCCGAGTCTCCAGATCGATTTCTATGGTTTTCATGGTAACACTTCCTTAAACCCACCCGGACGGTCATACCGTCAGTCGCCCTCCCGACATTGCGTTGTTATTTCTTACGGTTCTTGAAGGTGTCGATCAGAATAGTAACCGAGATGGTTGTCCAGCAAAGCATCGTAATACTGCCGCATACACATACAATCATTGATAATACTGTATTCATACCGTCACCTCACGAAAGAAAATCGTCGTCTTCATCGTCCATGTCTGCGAAATCGTCCTCAGCACGGGACTTGCCGCCGAGAGGCTCACCGTCGCGGAGCTTCTGGAGATTGTTCAGACCGCAGGCGATACCCTTGTTGCCGTTGGTGTTGAACGCGTAGAAGTTGATGCTTGCACGACCGTAAATACCAGAGTAAAGCTCGCTGGTATCGAGGATCGGCTGGCAGGAAGCATCCACAACACCGGGCTTGGTAGCGCTGTTGGCGTTGATGAAGTAGCAGCCTGCGTATGCCTCGTCGTCAGGACGTTCCTCATCTCCGTCACGCAGCGGTGTCTTGATTGCCTTCAGGGGCGGGACGGTCTTGCCGTTGCCCTTGAGCTTCCCCTGACCTTCCTCATAAGCAGCCTTGATTGCAGCCTTAATCTTCTCAACGGTCACCGTATCGGACTTCGGAATGATGAGCGAAACACTGTATTTCGGAGTGCCGCCGTTGATCGCCTTCGGCTCATTCACGATGAGGTAGCTGAAGCGAGTGTTTTTGCCGGTAACGACCTTTGTGGGATTGATAATCTTTGCCATGTTAATCTTCCTCCTGAAAATCATTGATTGTCCATGCCGGGCGTTTGTCCGACTCTGGTACGAGTGTGGGTTTGCCCTGCGGCTTTTCGATCAGGGAGCCGAGCAGGGTGTTGAACTTCTTGGTGCCGAGCAGCTTGGTCATTGCGGTCACACCCATGAGCTTTTTCTCAAAGGGATCGTAGCCCGCATTGGTGACTGCCGCTGCAACAGCATCGGGGTTTGTGTATCTGCGGTTGCTGCGTCCTTCCACAACCTTGAAGCCGGGATAGCTCTTGCCTCCGATAGCCTGTTCGAGCGCATAGGATTTTACATCGTTCACCCAGCCGATGAAGGTATCGGCACGGTCGAGAATCATGCTGATTTCATCATCGGCAAGTGTATCCGGAACGGCAAAATCGTACTGTGCCATCTGGAGATTGAACTCCGCCCGCTTGCGACAGGTCGCCTTGATTCGGCAGAATTGGCAGTGCTTGCGTGCCTTATAATCGCCGTCACCGTTTGCCGCAAGTGCCGCAGCAGGGATAAGAACTTCCTCCGCCCAACGGAGCAGCTCTTCCTTCGTGACCTCCGCTGTGCTGATGTTATCCCGGCGGGGCTGAAAGATGATCATGCGAACGGTCTGAATGTCATACAGGCTCTCGAAAAGGTGCAATGCACCGAGCGCATACATCCGCATCTGGCTGTTGCCCTCGGCATCAACAAGTACGCCGAGACCGTATTTGAAGTCGATGACGGTCATCGTGCCGTCGGCGACAATGATACAGTCAGCAGTGCCGAAACTCTCAGCAACCCAGCGCGTGAAATCGAGGCGCTGTTCGACCAATACCTGCGGATCGGGACAGGACTGCTTAGCTTCCTGCACCTGCTCCATGACGAATTCGCAGTAAGCGTCAGTGTTTTCAGCCATTTCTTCATCGAAGAAGGTTAGATCATCGGTGGGATCACGCACACGATGCCCCAGTGCCTTTTCGATTTTGAAAGCCCCTAACTCATGTGCGTCAGTTCCTTGCTGTGCATAAGTGCTGCCGGTATCTCCGCCCGCGTTCTCCTTTGCGGAGGGCGGGCAGTTGATCCAGCGTTCGCTGCTGGACGGTGACAGAATCGCGTGTGTTCCGGGCATCACAATCCCTCCGCTTCTGCCAGCACAGCGCCGTAGTCGCTTTCGGCAATATCCGATAGCTTTGATGCGCCGTGCTTGGCGATCAACGCCTTGACCTCCTGCGTGTGTCCCGCACGGCTGATTTCCGACAGGCGGCTGCGGAGCTGCACAAAGGTCACAGTCTCTGTTTTCTGTTCAGGTGCAAGCTGTTCCTTCGGTACTTTCGCTGCCTGCGGCTCGTCTTCCGAAGGATCGTAGATGGTCTCGAATGTGTTAAGATACTCGCTTGTGATCTTCTCTGTTAACGCACCGACGGCTTTGGTCAGGGCGTTCAGAGCATTGATCAGTTCAAACATCTTGTCCATGATTTTCACTCCTTTCATAATTAGCCGGAAAAGTCAACCCCCTCAGCGACCTCCTGTATCTCCACGCCCTGAACCGTCTTGCCGGGAGTCAGGACAAGGACTTCGCAGAAGTCACCGAGCAGCCAGCGGAGAAGCCTCATCGGGAGTCTGATGCTGCCGCTGGTCAACACCTGTGTTTTCTTGCCGCCATTGGAGACGGCGATTTTGACCTTGTGCTTCATGTGTCTCACCTGCCTTTCACCCTAAGCCGAAAAAGTCAACCCCCTTGCTTATGCGCCTGCTTCGGCTTCTCAACACCGAAGTATTTACACGCTTTTGCGATGATCTTATTCCAACGGTTGTGCATTGCCTGCTTGGTGATTTTCTTGCCGGTCGCAGCCTCTTCCTCCCGGCGGATATCTTCAAGGAACTTCCTCTCGCCGAGGTGTGCATACAGCAAATCCTGCTGGGCAGGCGTGAGCGTTTCGATAAAGGCGAGAACCTTCTCCATATCCGGATGCTCCGAAGCGTCATCATCAAACATCTGAACGGCAATGCGGTCGAACGGATCGCCCTCGTCTGCGTCCTTCCGCGCAAGAAAGCCGTAGTCGGCATTCTCAGCATCATAGCGTTCTGCCAGATCCACATCGTGGTCGTTCTCCTCCAGAACGATAAGACACTCCATGTTCTCAGTGGTCAGCGGCACAACGTCGATGATCTCACGCTCCCACTTCCCGTTAGGCTTACGCACCATGCGTGTGTACACATAGTTTCCATTGGCATCCAGATAGTTGTCGCTGCTTGTGTTGACTCTGCTTTTTCTCTCGAACGGTAGATTTGTCATAGCTTGTCCTTTCTGCCGGATACAGAAAGGGCAAAAGGGCATAAAAACAGGAGTCGACGAGATGCCAGCTCCTGCGCCACCGAAAAATGGATACAGCAAAGCAAGGCTATCTCGATACCGAACCACCAGCGATGCTGGTGACCTGTATGAAATATCCCTATGCCCTGAGCTGTACACACTCCGGCTTTAAAAATATTTATTTGACCGCCACCCGGCGGGAATGAACTTGTCCTCTATAAAAGGGCTGGAAAGCGGGTTCATACAACGGGAAACAGTTGATTATTGAGAATTGTTCACAGAGAATTTACATTCTCAAATCAACAAGACCTCCCATAAATAGCCCCTATAAGCCCAAAAGTTGCACGTTTGCGTGCAACGTTTTTGATATTACAAAATAAAATCTCTGTTTCGACGGATACAAACAGATGTTTCTGTTCGCTTTTGTCGAAAATGCAGACACCATCATCGGTCGTTTTCGATGGTGAGAAGATCGTCCAGCATCGCCTCAAGCTCCCAAGAGCTGACACTGGTCGGCGATCCGCCGTGCAAGTTCGTAACAGTGCTGCTAACTTCCGGCTCATAGCGAGTATTGATGCGGCTTATCAGTGTAAAAGCCTGATTTTCCATTGTTTTTCTCTCTGTGATTGTCATGATGTTGACCTCCTGTATTCATAGCAAACAGTACTTGACTGTTCTGTTCTTGCCTCCATTCTAACTGAAAAAGCGACCAAATAAAATGTATTTGACTTGTACGAAACTTGTATTTCGCTTGTACTCCAGAATAGAGATTGCGTCAACTTCGATTTCTCAAAGTTTTTTGTTGAAATTGCAAATTTCATCTTGAAAAATGTGGAGGTTTGTGTTATAATAGAATATGTAGTTTATTATTGTGTTACCTGCCAATGCTCATAGATTATTAAAAGGAAGGAGGCGGAATCATGGTATACAGTTATAATAAGCTCTGGAAGTTGCTTATTGATAAGAATATGATGAAAAAAGACCTTATGGAGAAAACAAAAATAACCTCCTCCACTATGGCGAAAATGGGAAGAGGCGAAGCCGTCAGCTTGGATGTACTTGGCAGGATATGCAAAGTCATGGAATGCAATATAGGCGATCTTATAGATTTTGTAAAAGAGGAAAAATAAAGAAAAACGGAGGGTAAGATAATGACACTATGTTTTGCGGCATTTATTACAGTACTAAAAATTTGTGCCAAGCCAAAAGTCTATAACAAAACCCTCTGTGAAGCTGTTATAAAAACTGTTGATGAGTATACAGTTATTGGAACTGATGATGGACATATCAGCCGCTTAATGTCTTGTGATAATAATCTCTCTCCAACGGGCGTGATTAAGCCTGTAAGAGAAACTGATCTTTCGATGATATCCATTGGAATGAACAAGTATGTGATTCCTCTGTTGAAAGTAGACATGATCTCGCAAGCAATTCTTGCATTACAGGACATGGCACTGTCTACTGCAAGTGACAATACAAAGATCGGCTCCTTATCCAAAGCTGAGCTTGCATATAAGAGCGCATTTGATCCCGCTGACTTCTTTGCAGACATTTTCCATTTCACGGCTACTGAAGTTGAGAATAAATCCGGAAAAAATGACATTGCTGAAGTAACCGAAGAATATGTAACTGGCTTTGACGGAAGCCTTATAAGACTTGAAGAAAGCAAAATCATAGATACTGAGGAACTTGACATAACGCTGGACTGTGATGACTTTGAGGCTGTATTCCGGAAAGTTGATCATGATGAAGCACTTGCGCTAAAGAATAAAAGTGGTATCGGATTGTATTATTTGGATATTTCTGACTCTGCTTTCAACTATGAATATCTTAATGAGTATCTCCTTGACAGCGTAGGAATGTATGTATACTCTCGCACACAGATCAAGAACCTTGAAGAACGAAAGAAAGCTCGGAGCATTGGTATAAAAGCACTGCGTTTAATGAAAGAAAATGGACAGCCAGATGAAAAAGGTACTGGTAACGAGTTGGGCGAAATGTTGCTGTTCACTTTTATGGAGGGCGGTCTTCATGCGCCAAAGCTTCTAAGTAAGGTAGAGATTACAGCAGAAGCACATAGGTTCAAAAGCAAAAGTGATAGTGTCCACTTACTGAAGAAAAAAGTGAACGGCGAAATCTGCTACCAACTTGTGTTTGGAGCATCCAGTATCAGTGGCAGTATCATCGATGCTATAGATTCCGCATTTGAAGTTCTTGCGGTAATTAAAAATGGTCGAAAAAATGAACGTCAGATGGTTGAAAGCACACTTTTTAACAACACTTATGATCCAGAAACTACTGAACGTTTAAAACAGATTATCATTCCAAGCAAGCAGCGAACCGCAGCACCAGATATGGCATTCGGTATTTTTATAGGATACACTATAAATGTATCCGAAGATGACAATGATGATTTCCGCACACTTGCTGTTGAAAAAATGAAGGCTGATATACGTGAGGCTGTACCATACATCGAAAAGAAGGCTACAGAGCTAAACCTGACAATGCATTCGTATTACTTCTATTTTCTACCTTTCAATGATGCGGAGAATGACAAAAAACAGATCATGGACGAGCTGTTGGGAGGTGCATGATAATGACTGAACAGAACAACAAGCTCGGCTATTCCATATTTCACGGCTTAGAACAAAATGAGTATCTGCGTGAAATATACGATGCGCTATTGCATAACTACTTCCTGCAGATATTTCATATTGAAACTATTGCGCCGAAAGAGATGTACACAGAAGATGCATTAACTTTTGCTGATCTGCTTTCAAAATCTGTACAGGTACCCCTATATGAAATGCATCGATCTTTGGCGCAGGAGATTGTCACCCTTTTAAATCAGCTTATCCCCGGCGACAAGGAAATAGAATATGTAATGGGTTCCGTGCTTGCAAACACAAACAATTATCTCGGCTTTCAGAACAGTACACCTGATTTTCAGGAAGCAGGAATCCTTGAGCGACTATCGGAGGAAACGATAAAAGAATATCTGCGTATTCCTTCGGAGCAAGACAAGTATTTTCTAGATTCTCAAAAAGAAGTATTTGACCATATGGCTGGCGATAGCTTTTTCAGCTATTCGGGACCGACATCAATGGGTAAATCCTTCGTGATGCGCACATTTATAAGGGAGCAAATCAAAAATGAAAGCAATTGCAACTTCGCTGTTATCATTCCGACAAAGGCACTGATAAACGAGGTATCGAAGGAGCTGTTTGATAATCTCGGCAGTTTGCTTCGAGCGCATGATTATAGAATTGTCACATCTGCGGGTGCTGCTATCCTTCAGGATAAGAACGAGCATAAATATATCTTCGTAATGACGCCGGAACGCTTAATGTATCAACTGATCGGATATCCAGATATACCAATACACTATCTGTTCATTGATGAAGCGCAGAAAATCTCTGACAAAGAAGGACGAAGTGCTTTCTACTATCAGATCGTAGAGATGCTTTATCGAGAAGAACCGCACCCACATATTATTTTTGCGTCTCCGCATATACCTAATCCCGGAGTTTACCTTGAACTTGTCCCCAGTGTGATAACTGGTGAACGTACTCACTATATATCAACGTACACACCAGTCAGTCAAGAGAAATTTTTGATTGATTTACGTTCTCAAGACTTGGGCTATTATAATCCATTGACGCAGGAACTGCACACACTTGCATCATTTGATCCGAGCATGACATTGCAATCTTTCCTGATAGAGTTGGGAGCTGGAAAAAAGAACCTTGTATATTGCAATGCCAAATGGAAGGTCGTTGAATTTGCAAGAGAATACGCAGATGCTCTCCCAGTGATAAATGATCCGGATTTGATCGCCCTTGCTGATGAAATTCGAGAGGAAATACACGACCACTACTATCTTGCCGATACTATCGAAAGAGGCGTAGCATATCATGTTGGCTATCTTCCTACCAGCATTCGCCTACGAATAGAAGAGCTGTTCCGAAAGCGAGACGGTGGTGTACATACGATCTTCTGCACCAGTACTTTATTGGAAGGCGTTAATCTTCCTGCAGACAATCTGTTCATTACAGATTACAAAAACGGCTCCTCTCCGATGTCAGCAGTAGAATTCAGAAATCTTATCGGTCGTGTTGGTAGGCTACAATACAGTCTATATGGAAATGCATTTCTGGTCTGTCTGCCGAATGGAAGTACTGAGCCTCATAATTATGTTACTCTTCTCAGAAAAGATATAGAGCTACAGATTCTTTCGATTAACACGATCAGCAATGAAGAAAAAGAATACATCCGCGAATGCTTAAAAGCTGGAAAGACTAAGCTTGAAAAGCTCAATGGTCAAACAGATGAAGGCTTCGCTCTTATGCGAAAAACAGCAAATATATTGCTTCGTGATATCATGCTTGGTCGTAAAGGAAGAATCAGTCGAGAATTCGAGTGTGTTATTACAGCCGAAGATATTATCTTGATAAAGAAGCAATTTACAGGACGGAAGACTGAGCCAGACGACGATATCAACTTATCTCTGGATCAAGTCAGTGCTCTTGTCAATGCAATCGAAGGTGGTCTGAAATATCCACGTGTAGACTATTACGGAAACATTAATTATCAAGCTACACTTGAGTTTTTAGAACAGTTGTGTGATATTTTTGATTGGGAAATATACGAGTCAGGAACGCTTGGATATGTTAAGGATGGTGTTCATAGTAAATTAAAGTTCTACGCTAATTTTTTGATTCAATGGCTCTCCGGAAAAGGTACAAAATATATGATTGAAGAAGCCATTAACTATAAGTGCGGGAAAAAAATCTATATCAATCACGAATCTATCCCATTTGTCGATTGTGCAGAACACTATAACAAAGTGGTTGAGGATACTTTGAATGACATAAATGATATTCTTTTGTTTAGGCTATCAAACTATTTTATGCGTGTATCTACCGAGTTGAAAAAGTTTGCTAACAAAGAATACCTTACTAATGACTGGTATGAGTACGTCGAATATGGCACAACAGACAAGACTTGTATACTATTACAGAAAAACGGGTTCTCATCTGAGGCTGCTACCTATATTCAAAAGCATGAAAATCAATATGTAGAGCATACTGAAGATGGTATTAAGCTGAATATGTCTGTTTTAGCTTGTTCAAGAAGGAGTGTTCAGGAGGAGGCAAAGGCAGTATACAACAATGTCCCTGAGCTATTCATAATTGATAAACAGTAAGCTGCCAAGTTTGCTTAACAATGGAGGTTATTTGCATGGCTGATAAGACAAACGCCAACATTGGCTTTGAAAAACAACTGTGGGATGCAGCGTGTGTTCTGTGGGGACACATCCCTGCGGCTGAATATAGAAAAGTAATCATCGGACTGATCTTTCTTCGATACATCTCTGCTGCTTTTGATAAGCGATATCAAGAACTTGTTGCGGATGGCGACGGCTTTGAAGATGACCGCGATGCATATACAATGGAAAACGTGTTCTTCGTACCGGAAGAGGCACGTTGGAGTACTATTGCAGCAGCGGCTCATACAGCAGAGATCGGTACTGTCATCGATAATGCCATGAGAGCTATCGAGGCGGAAAATAAAACTCTGAAGAATGTTCTTCCGAAAAACTATGCCAGCCCCGATCTCGACAAGCGTGTTCTCGGCGATGTTGTTGATATTTTCACGAACAACATTGATATGAGCGATACTGAGCAGAGCGAAGACCTCCTCGGTCGTACATATGAATACTGCATTGCGCAGTTCGCTGAAAAAGAAGGTGTCGGCGGCGGCGAATTCTATACGCCGTCGAGTGTCGTAAAAACGCTTGTCGCGATTCTCCGCCCATTCGATAACTGCCGTGTATACGATTGCTGCTGCGGCAGCGGTGGTATGTTCGTACAGAGCGCAAAGTTTATAAGAGCGCATTCTGGAAATAGTGGAACGATCTCTGTTTACGGTCAGGAGGCTAATGCGGATACATGGAAGATGGCAAAGATGAACATGGCTATCCGTGGCATTGATGCTGACTTCGGACCGTATCAGGCAGATACATTTACGAATGATCTTCATCCGACGCTGAGGGCAGACTTTATCCTTGCGAATCCGCCATTTAACTATCACCCTTGGAATCAGGAAAAACTGCTTGACGATGTACGCTGGAAGTACGGTATTCCGCCTGCAGGCAATGCCAACTACGCATGGATTCAGCATATGATCCACCACCTCGCACCGAAGGGAAAGATCGGTCTGGTGCTTGCGAATGGCGCGCTCTCCACACAGTCCAGCGGCGAGGGTGAAATCCGTAAAAAAATCATAGAGGACGATCTCATTGAGGGCATTATCGCTATGCCGACGCAGCTCTTCTATAGCGTTACTATCCCGGTTACGCTGTGGTTTATCACAAAGGGTAAGAAGCAGAAAGGCAAGACACTCTTTATCGACGCCCGCAAAATGGGACATATGGTTGACCGCAAGCATAGAGATTTTTCTGAGGAAGATATCCAGAAGCTCGCCGATACTTTTGCTGCTTTCCAAGATGGTACGCTTGAAGATGTAAAGGGCTTCTGCGCTGTTGCAACATTGCAGGATATTGAAAGACAGGATTATATCCTTACGCCCGGACGCTATGTCGGCATTGAAGAGCAGGAAGACGACGGAGAGCCGTTTGAGGAGAAAATGGTTCGTCTGACATCGGAGCTGTCGGATATGTTCGCCAAGTCCCATGAACTCGAAGAAGAGATCAGAAAGAAGTTGGGGGCGATTGGATATGAAATCTGATTGGAAAGAATACACAGTTAAAGAGCTTATAGATTTAGAAATGTTAGATGAGCCATTAGATGGAAATCACGGGAGTATACATCCTAAAGCAGCGGACTACGTTGATGAGGGCGTGCCATTTATTATGGCTAATAATCTTATAAATGGAGTAGTTGATTTTGAAGGTTGTGCTTTTATAACAGAATCTCAAGCGAAAACACTTAGAAAAGGTTTTGCTAAACCCGGAGATGTTCTACTGACGCACAAAGCGACAATTGGACGTACTGCGATTGTTCCAGATACATATAGTACTATTATCTTAACGCCTCAAGTGACATATTACAGAGTAAAACGTGGAATTGATAACAGATACCTTAAGTATTATTTTGACTCTCATGACTTTCAAGCGACTCTAAATAACTGGGCTGGTTCTGGTAGTACAAGGGCGTATCTTGGCATCACTGCACAACATAAATTGCCAGTTATACTACCGCCTTATGATCAGCAAAGAAAAATAGCAGACATATTAGCTGTGCTTGACAGGAAAATACATCTTAATTCAGAAATAAACGAGAATTTACTTCAGCAAGCGCAGAATATTTTTGCGGAAGAATTCTTGCCTTTTGATGATATTCCCGATGGCTGGGAAAAAAGCTCTCTGCTTGGTATTGCCGATTATCTAAATGGGCTTGCGATGCAAAAATACCGTCCTAATGATGAAGAACAAGGATTACCAGTTCTCAAAATCAAAGAATTGCGTCAAGGATGCTGTGATACTAACAGCGAATTGTGTTCGCCTTCAATCAAGCCGGAATATATTGTGCATGACGGGGATGTTATCTTTTCATGGTCAGGAAGCCTTCTCGTAGATTTGTGGTGTGGAGGTACTTGTGGCTTAAATCAGCATCTGTTTAAAGTAACCTCTTCATCTTACGACAAATGGTTCTACTATGTTTGGACTAATCATCATCTTCAAAAGTTTGCAGCGATTGCCGCAGATATGGCTACGACAATGGGACATATAAAGCGAGAAGAACTTGCCAAAGCTGAAGTGTTGATTCCTACACAAGCTGATTATGATCGTATCGGTAGCGTCCTCGCCCCTATCTATGAACTTGTGATTTCAAATAGAATAGAAAATCGTAAACTTGCTTCATTACGTGATGAATTGCTACCAAGACTAATGTCTGGAGACATAGATGTTTCGGAGGTTATGATATGAACGATAAAGAACTAAAAATCCCATTTAACGCTCCGCTTAATGAGCAAGATACAGAATCTCAAACCTATGGATGCCGACAGAATAATCCTGACATTTGTGGTAATAACGGTTTGTCGGGAATATGTGCTTTTGCAACCGAGGACGGGATTTGCAGAAAGCCGTCTCGTGCTTGGAAAAAACAGTATCAAAAGCTCAAAGGTTAAGCCGCTAAATTCTTGTTTTTATTAGGAGAAAAGAATGGGACAATATGACTTTACTTATGAAATACCCCAAAATTTCACGACTCGAATATTTCAATTTCTTCAGCAGAAAGGTAGAATAGATCTATCTACAGCATTTCAGCAGAGTAAATATGAGTATGAAGATGTGGGAAACGCCTATTATGCAGGACTTAGAGGGGATAATTGGAATATGAATGCCCTTGATTTTACAATTGAAGGAACTGCGCATAATATTAAACTTTTGGAAACAAATAAATCTCTACTGAAAGACATCATTGGTAAGGCACTACAATCAAGAAAATCGGGCTTTCAAGTTAGGGATATCTTTTTTCTTGAATCTACTGATGACATTGATGTTTTTCCAGAAACCGATGAGGAAAGATTCAATATAGACCTTGCTACTGCGAACTCTGTATTAAAGGATTTAATATGGATTGGAGCACGAGTATGTACAAACGCAGCATATAATGAAAATACAGATGAAGATACTATAAATGACTATTTTAGAGATATGCTTTGTGGAATGGGCTACACTGAAACGAAGGATCAAACCCGACATGGCATTTCTGAAAACGAAAAAAAAGCAGGCGAGGTCGATATTCTGCTTACAAAAGATGGGAAGGAAATTGCATTATTTGAAGGACTCATTCCACACAGCAGCACTGATACAAGGATTGGTGAACATATCGACAAGGCAATAAGCAACTATAATGCTTTAGGAACATCAACATTTATCGTTGCATACGTAAGAAATGTTCACTTTGATGACTTTTGGAGAAAATACTATTCCTATATAAGCTCATATAATTATTGTATTCCTATAAAGAAGAATATAGTTGAGTTGATTTCTCCGAATGCTTCTACTAAAATGGCACAGATAATACTATCGAAAGATGGATTCGATTTTCCTTTATTCTTTCTTTGTTTTAAGATGCGAAACAAATAAAACAGATTGGAGCTGATAGAATATGCCATATACCGAAGCGAGTTATGAGAACGCTATTATACAGCTTTTCGAAGAAATGGGTTATACGCATCTGTACGGACCAGATATAGATCGTGATTATAAAATCCCGCTGCACATTGACGAGCTTACAGAAGCCCTCTATCGGCTCAATCCTAAGCTGCCCGATGATGCGATCGCAGATGCACTGTATAAGCTGCAGAACTTTGAGAACGGCGAATTGGTACAGAAAAACGCTGTATTTATGGACTATCTGCAAAACGGCATTGAAGTCCGCTACACTGAAAAGGGAGAGGAGCGTTCTGCGCTCTGTTACCTTATTGATTATGAAAACACGGACAATAACTCTTTTATTGTTGCAAATCAATGGACGTTTATTGAAAATGATGAGAAACGCCCGGACGTGCTGCTGTTCATCAACGGTCTGCCTTTGGTGCTTATGGAGCTGAAATCGCCCTCCCGTGAGGAAACCGATGCTTCGGAAGCCTATACGCAGATCAGGAACTATATGCACTCTATTCCGTCTATGTTCATCTATAACGCTATCTGCGTAATGAGTGATCTTTCGGAGAATCGTGCAGGCACGATCACTTCGGGTGAAGATCGCTATATGGAATGGAAAACCAAAGACGGCAGCTATGAAAATACGCAGTTTGCCCAGTTTGACACATTCTTTGAGGGTATCTTCACGAAAGACCGTCTGCTCGATATTCTGAAAAACTTTATCCTGTTTTCCAATGAGGGCTTGCAGAGCTACAAGATACTCGCAGGCTATCATCAGTATTTTGCCGTTCGTAAAGCTATCGAATCCACCAAAAAGGCTACGGTGACAGACGGTAAGGGCGGTGTGTTCTGGCATACACAAGGTTCGGGAAAGTCGCTGTCAATGGTGTTCTATGCCCATTTGCTGCAATCTGCCCTTGAAAGCCCGACAATCGTTGTTATCACGGATAGAAATGATCTTGACGACCAGCTCTACTCTCAGTTTGCGAAGTGCAAGGCATTTCTCCGGCAGGAACCTGTTCATGCCGAAAGCCGTGAGCATCTGAAGACACTACTTGATGGTAGAAAAGCGAACGGCATCATCTTCACCACGATGCAAAAGTTTGAGGAATCCGGCGAACCACTGTCTGAGCGCAGAAATATCATCGTTATGGCTGATGAGGCGCACAGAGGTCAGTATGGTCTGACCGAGAAAATCAAAATGACACAGAATGAGGACGGAGAGCTTGTTGCGAAAAAGGTAATCGGCACTGCTCGTATTATCCGTGATACGCTGCCAAACGCGACATATATCGGCTTTACAGGCACCCCGATCTCACTGGAGGACAGAAATACCCGTGAGGTATTCGGTGATTACATCGACATCTATGATATGACGCAAGCTGTCGAGGACGGTGCTACACGTCCTGTCTATTATGAAAGCCGTGTTATGAAGCTGAAACTCGACGAAAACACACTGCGGCTTATCGACACGGAATATGACATCATGGCTCAGAATGCTGATGCTGATGTCATCGAGCGCAGCAAGCGAGAGCTGGGACAGATGGAAGCTATCCTCGGTCATGAAGATACCATTGCTTCTCTTGTTGATGATATACTGGATCATTATGAGAATTACCGTGAGAATCTTCTGACTGGTAAGGCTATGATCGTAGCATATTCCAGAGCAATTGCCATGAAAATATACAAGCGCATTCTCGAAGTGCGTCCCGGCTGGGAAGAAAAAGTCGCTGTTGTCATGACCGGATCTAATAAAGATCCGGAAGAATGGCATAACATCATCGGCAACAAGCATCATAAAGAGGAACTCGCACGAGAATTCAAAGATAACGATAGTCCGCTTAAAATTGCTATTGTGGTCGATATGTGGCTGACTGGCTTTGATGTGCCGTCCCTTGCGACAATGTATGTCTATAAGCCGATGATGGGCTATAATCTGATGCAAGCAATTGCGCGTGTCAACCGTGTGTTCCGTGATAAGGAGGGCGGTCTGGTAGTCGATTATGTCGGCATCGCATCTGCGCTTAAGCAGGCAATGAACGATTACACAGTCCGAGACAAGAAGAACTACGGTAATACTGACATTGCAAAGGTAGCATATCCGAAGTTTCAGGAGAAGCTCTCCATCTGTCGTGATCTGCTGCATGAATATGATTACTCAGCGTTTTTCGGCGGCAATGAACTGACAGCCGGAAGGACGATCACGGGTGCTGTTAACTTCCTTATGGACAGGAACCGGGAAAGCGACCGGGAAAGCTACACCAAAGAAGCATTGCTGTTGAAGCAAGCACTTTCCCTTTGTTCTTCCATTGCAGAACAATCTGAACGTGACGAAGCTGCTTTCTTTGAGGCGGTTCGTGTATTGCTGATGCGAATTCTTAATCAGGGCAGCGGAAAAAAGCTCTCGCTCCCGGAAATCAATGCGAAAATCAATGAGTTACTGAAGCAGAGCGTCAAGAGTGATGGCGTTATCAATCTGTTCTCGGACAAGGAGCAGGATTTCTCGCTGTTCGATCCGCAGTTCTTGGAAGAAATCTCGAAGATGAAAGAGAAGAACCTTGCAGTCGAGCTGTTGAAACGCTTGATTGCTGAGCAGGTTCATATCTATCGTCGCACCAACCTCGTAAAATCTGAGAAGTTCAGCGAGATCATGCAAAGTGCCATGAATCGCTATTTGAACGGTATGCTGACCAACGAAGAAGTTATACAGGAAATGCTTGCTCTTGCAAAGCAGATTCGTGAGGCGAAGGAAGCGGGCGAAAAGCTCGGTTTAACCGCTGATGAGCTTGCATTCTATGATGCACTGACCAAACCACAGGCGATTAAGGATTTCTATGAAAATGAAGAGCTTATCGCTATTACTAAGGAACTTGCCGAAACGCTGCGCCGCAACCGAACTATCGATTGGCAAAAGCGAGATAGCGCACGGGCAAAGATGCGCATGATGATAAAAAAGCTGCTGAAGAGCCATCGCTATCCTCCGGAAGGAATGGACGATGCTGTTCAGACAGTTATGTCGCAGTGCGAGCTCTGGACTGACAATAATGATATGGAATGATCGTAGGAGGATTTGATAATGGATGCCAGAAAAGGAAATATCTACGAAATACTAAACGGAAACAAACAATTTCTTATTCCAGTCTATCAACGCTATTATAGCTGGGATATTGATCAGTGTAAACGCCTTTGGAATGATATCGTTGAAATGCAGAAAAAAGGCAAATCAGGTCATTTTGTAGGCTCCATTGTGAATATAGCAGAGCAAGCCATGCCTACAGGTGTCCAGAAATTCATGATTATTGATGGACAACAGCGCACCACAACATTAACGCTGCTTCTGTTGGCATTGAGAGATTATGCTATAGCAAACCCAGCAGATACAACTATCAATGCTAAACGCATCGATAATATGCTGCTGAAGAATGAATATGAATCCGGCGATGAGAGATACAAACTCCTGCTTACTGAAACTGATCGAGAGATTCTTATAAGTTTAGTGGAAAGCAAGCCTATTGCAGATGGAACAAAATCGAAGCTGCTTGATAATTACAGGTATTTTGTCGACAAGATTGCCGCTAAAGAACTCCTCCCCGCTGAAATATATGAATCCATAGGCAAGCTGCAGATTGTCAATATCACATTGGATCGTACTATGGATGACGCACAAGCTATCTTCGAGAGCTTGAATTCGACGGGAAAAGAGTTGTCCGAGTCTGACCTGATCCGCAATTATGTACTTATGGGATTAGAGCCGACAGAGCAAACGTATGTTTATGAGCATATGTGGCGACCGATGGAGTTGATGTTCTCATATGAAACGCAAGACACCTTAATGGACAAGTTCTTCCGCGACTACTTAACAATGAAGTTAACACGCATCCCTAAGCAAGGGCGTGTGTATGATGAATTTAAACTTTATCATCTTAACTGCGAATTCAGTACAATCCGCGAGCTTTGCCAAGACTTATTGACTTATGCCAAGTATTATACAGATATAGTGTTTGCGCGTAGCAGTAATCCGGTTCTCAAAGGACTTTACTCTGACATCAATGACTTGCGCATGGAAGTATCCTATCCGTTCCTGATAAAGGTTCATAATGATTTTGCTGAACACATTATCACAGAAGACGAACTGCTTGAAATACTACGGCTTTGCATCAGCTATGTATTTCGAAGAAGTATATGCGATATTCCAACAAATTCTCTCAATAAAACCTTTGCTACCCTTCGTAACGAAATACGTCAGGACGATTATCTGAATTCTATCAAAGCTTTCTTCATCCTGCGCGATGACTACAAGGAATTCCCGAACGACGAAAAGTTTGTAGCTGCATTCATTTCGAGGGATATATACAATATGCGTTCACGTAACTTTATTCTCAGCCACTTGGAGAACTTTGAAAACAAGTCTATAATAGTTGTTGAGAATTATACAATTGAGCATATTATGCCGCAGAATAAGAATCTGTCTATCGAATGGCAAACGATGCTCGGAGCAAATTGGAGAGAGATTCAAAAGACATACCTCCACACAATTGGAAACCTGACTTTAACTTGCTACAATTCAGAAATGAGTGATCACTCATTTCTTACGAAAATGGACATGGAAGGCGGTTTCAAAGAAAGTGCTCTTAGGTTAAATGGCTTTGTTGTTAAACAGACAGAATGGACTGAAAGCACTATCAAGACACGAGCAAAGTTGTTGGCTGAGAAAGCTAAAAAGATATGGGCATTTCCTAAAATGACAGATGCTGAACTTGCTCCGTATCGCACCAATGTAAAACCTGCTGAACGCTATTCTCTGGATTCATATGATATAAATGTTTTGACTAAGACCTTGTTTGATGTCCTTGACCGCCGTATTCAGAATCTTTCTCCTGCCGTCAAAAGAGAATTCAAGAAACTATATGTCGCTTATAAACTGGATACGAACTTTGTTGATATTGTGTTCCAGAAACAAAGACTACGCATTTCTGTAAACATGAAGTATTCGGAAGTTTCTGATCCCAACGGAATCTGCAAGGACATCACCGGGCTTGGACGCTGGGGCAATGGAGATGTAGAACTTTATATGGAGCATACATCAGATGTGGATCAAGTGATGGAGATTATTGAGCAGTCTTACAAACTTCAAGCAGACGAATAAAAATCGTAATGTAGGGAGTGATTAAATGACAGAACAGAAGATAATCGACCGTGACACCTACCGTGCGATAAAGAAAATGAGACGTAAGGAGCTTCAAGCCTTCCTGATGCGCTACGCTGATGGACTGCTGGAGAAAGACGGCAAGTCCATCGACCTCCGAGAGGTTGAGAAAGACCTCCGACAGATCAAGAGTATCGGCGATAAGCGCGTCGAAGAAATCATGGCAGTATTTGAAAAGCATCTGGGCGTTTGAGAGAAAAAGAAAGCCCTCGTTGCGTTACGAGGGCTTTCTGTAGTTGTATTATTACGGATGGAAGAAGCTGCCGTTGTTACCGGAACCGTAATGGAAGTGGGCTTGGTTTTTCCTGTAATTAAGATTTTACTTAAAAATAATAGTAAAGACGTAGCTTTCACAGATAATGACACGTAACAGCTTCAAATACACGTTGGCTTTCCCCTCTCGTATTATCAGCAGTTTCTCATTGAAAAATGGAATAGATTGCAAATGATACCCCATCTTTATTATTATACCTCCGCAAAATCCAGATTTTTGGACACATTTCTGCGTGCGGATTTTGAGCGAAAACAGCCTACTAAACAGTATCCGAAGCATAGTCAAGGATAAAGGTAATCATTTTCAACGTGTCGTGGCATGTGGAGACGGTATGTTTATTGTCCAAACTTCATTCAGACCAACATATCGAGGTTGAGCTTCAGATGGACGAGCTTGATTTGACGGCTGCGGAGAGCAAAGCGACCTACGAGGAAATCAAGGATTATGTGTTGGAGCATACGGGATTGAAAGTCAGCAGTTTATATATAGCACAGGTAAAAGAGAAATGTGGGATTATCGAGAGAGTGAACTATAATGTGCCAAAATCAGAAAATTCCAGACAGCCGAAATGCCCGCCAGAGAAAGAAGCGGCTATTAGGGAAGCATTGGAGCATTTTCGTATGATTTGATGGTAGAATTGGAATGAAGTCATCTTTTGCGATGTTTTCAAAAAATGTCACAGTGGGAGCAAAAGGTTGCTAAATGTCGTTGTCGCTGTATCATTATAGATTTATACAGCGACATTTACCATTCTATATGGTAAAATTAAATAAGATACAATTTTATAAATGTAGGTGGTAAACATGGGAGATAATCGAAGAATTTTTAGTGATAACGAAAAAATGGTATTGTTTAATGAGGTCGATGGACGATGTCCAATTTGTGGAAGCCCTTTGACTAATAGCAAAAATGGGAAAATTATTAAAATATTTGAAGTGGCACATATATATCCCGCAAATCCACTTCCAAGTGAAATAGAAGTATTAAAGGATGAGGAACGTTTAAGTGAAGATGTTAATAGTCTGGATAATGTTATAGCAGTATGTAGAATATGCCATAAAAAATTTGATACACCTCGTACTGTAGAAGAATACCGCTCATGGGTAAGACTTAAAAACAAATTATTGCAGGATGCAAAGTTAAAAAATACATATGCTCTTTTTAATATCGAGGAAGAAATAAAGGTAATATTAAGGAAATTAAACGATGAATCTTTAGAAGATGATTTGGTACAATTAAGTTATGAATCCTTGAAGATAGAGCAAAAAGCTAATGACACATTGCCGTTTGCAATAAAGCGTACTATTAAAAACGATGTGGTTGATTATTTTGATTATATACATAGGATATTTATTGAAATGGATAAAGTAACTCCCTATAAATTTGATACCTTAGCAGCTCAGATAAAAGGATTTTATTGTAAAACGATGCAAATCAATCCTAATCAGGAATTTGTATATGCTTCTTTAGTTGATTGGATTAATGAAAAGACAGGAGCATATTCTAGGAGAGCTTGTGAAATTGTAATTGCTTATTTTATACAGGATTGCGAGGTGTTTTCATGATTTTACCGAATAAGTTAATAAGCTTTAAAGATTGTGTTTTGGCAAAAACAATTTATATATTAGAGAAAATAAGTGATTCAGACTTTTCGGTAATTGATTTATATGAAAAGGTGGAAACTCATTTTGAAGATTTAAATGAGTATATGTTGGCTTTGGATGTCCTATATGTTCTAGGAAAAATAAAATATGATGAGGAGTTGCGGGTGATACAGTATGTTGAAAAAAATAATATGTGATATATTTTGGCAAAAGGAAATTATATTTTATGAAGGTTTAAATGCGATTGTAGGGGATGATGTAGCTTCTAATTCAATAGGAAAATCAACTATGCTTATGATTATAGACTTTGTTTTTGGGGGCGATGATTATATTAATAAAAATCATGATGTGGTAGATAATTTGGGGCATCATGATTTTAGATTTATATTTAATTTTAAGAATAAGGATTATTTCTTTATTAGAAGCACAAATGAATACAAATTTGTATCTATTTGTGATGAAAAATTTAGAATTTTAAAAAGCATTGCGACGGAAGAATTTACAGCGTGGTTACAAGAAAAATATGATTGTCAATTGGAATCTTTATCATTTAGAAGTATAGTGGGTAGGTATTTTAGGATTTATGGGAAGGAAAATTTAAATGAGAGAAAACCTATTCAATATTTTGAGAAAGAGACAGCACCTAAATCTATATTAGCTCTCTTAAAATTGTTTGATAAATACAAATACTTAAAAGCGTATGA
>UMDR01038865.1_pt1 | contig 33506 bp, 27 predicted proteins | sample 1964541 | NCBI WGS metagenome assembly UMDR01 (sample SAMEA4835999, study PRJEB28245) | human gut metagenome | biome: gut microbiome; material: fecal sample | place: Denmark | collected 2008 | reverse complement strand
GACGTACTATAACGAAAGGAGGGAAGAATGTGGAAGATGCGGAATTGAGAAATATCCTTTTTTCTATACAGGGAAGCATTGCCGGTTTTCAAAATGATATGTCCGATGTAAAGAACGATATCGCAGATATGAAGACAGATATTGCAAACATGAAGACGGATATCACAAACATGAAGGAAGATATCACAAACATGAAGACGGATATCACGAACATGAAGACGGATATCACAAACATGAAGACAGATATTGCGAACATGAAGACGGATATCACGAACATGAAGGCAGATATCACGAACATGAAATCAGATATTGTGCAACTCAAGGGAAGCGTAAAAACTATAGAACTTAAACTGGAAAATGAAATTGACAGAAAAATATCTGCCCTATTTGATGCACGTATGGATGAGCTTCGCTATAGAAAGGAGAATAAGGAAACTCGAGAGAAAGTTTTTGAACTGGATATGCGTGTAGACAATTTGGAAAAAGCCATCATGCCAGCGTAACTGTAACAGATGATTGTAAGGCTTGTACATAGGATAAACAGGAAGAAATTTTATAACATAAAAAAGTACATGAAATTTCTTCCTGCTAAATTTGTATAATTTTTGTAAATTTTTCAAAAAACAGTTGAAATCACAGAAATAATTTGTTATACTAACTTGCGTTACGGGGTATGGCGTAGCTTGGTAGCGCGCACGGCTGGGGGCCGTGAGGTCGCAGGTTCAAATCCTGTTGCCCCGACTGACATATGGTTAAATCGTTTGTAGTATATTTACAATGAATGATTCAGACGTATGTTCATTTCATTTCAAAAAAGCCAAATAAAGTTATAAGTAAAATGCAATGATAAGGAATAGTACACCCGGACCGGAGCACAGAGAACTGCTGGTTGCTGAGAAGCAGTGGAAGGAAATTGTGGAACTCGCCTTTGAGCAGCTGCCTGAAATTATACAAGAGTAGGTGCAGACGGTTTCCACCGTTATATGGAGAGGATATAAGAATACCGGATATCCGGAGATTCCGTATCCCATGAGTGTATGACATTGTTCATAAATAAGAGTGGTACCGCGTAAGATGATAATATCTTTCGTCTCTTGCAGATAAGTCTGTGGAGATGGAAGATTTTTTTATGTCTTTTTACAGTCAATCCCCACAGTCCAAACATAATATTTACATAACGGAGGAAGAAAAAATGATGAATCCAAGCAAATATCAGAGACAGTATTTTATGCCGCCTGTTAAATGCATGAAATGGGCAGAAAAAGAATATGTGGACAAAGCACCTGTCTGGTGTTCTGTAGACCTTCGTGACGGTAATCAGGCACTGGTGATTCCGATGAGTCTGGAACAGAAAATTGAATTCTTTAAACTTCTTGTAAAAATCGGTTTCAAAGAAATTGAAGTAGGTTTCCCGGCTGCTTCTGAAACAGAATATGAATTTCTGCGTACCCTGATCGAGCAGAATCTGATCCCACAGGATGTAACTATTCAGGTTCTGACTCAGGCCAGAGAGCATATCATCCGCAAAACTTTTGAAGCTGTCAAAGGCGCACCAAAGGCAATTGTACATGTGTACAATTCCACTTCTGTAGCTCAGAGAGAACAGGTATTTAAGAAATCCAAAGAAGAAATCTTAAAGATTGCAGTGGATGGTGCCGCATTATTAAAGAAACTGGCTGATGAAACAGAAGGAAATTTCCAGTTTGAGTACAGCCCTGAAAGCTTTACAGGCACAGAACCGGAATACGCTCTGGAAGTATGCAATGCAGTTCTTGATGTATGGCAGCCTACAGCAGATAACAAATGCATCATCAATCTGCCTGTAACTGTACAGCATTCCATGCCGCATGTATATGCAAGCCAGGTAGAATATATGTGTGAAAATCTGAAATACCGCGAGAATGTAATCGTATCTCTCCATCCGCACAATGACAGAGGATGCGGTGTTGCAGATTCTGAAATGGGATTACTTGCAGGTGCAGACAGAATCGAGGGTACTCTGTTCGGAAACGGTGAGCGTACCGGAAATGTAGATATTGTTACACTTGGTATGAATATGTATTCTCAGGGTGTAGATCCAAAACTTGACTTCTCTGATATGCCGCATATCTGTGAAATATATGAAGAATGTACCGGAATGAACGTAGGCGAAAGAAGTCCGTACAGTGGTGCACTTGTATTTGCCGCATTTTCCGGCTCTCATCAGGATGCAATTGCCAAGGGTATGCACTGGAGAGATGACAAGGATCCGGATCACTGGAATGTTCCGTATCTTCCGATCGATCCGACAGATGTGGGAAGAAATTATGACGCAGATGTTATCCGCATCAACAGCCAGTCCGGTAAAGGTGGCGTGGGATATATCCTTGAGACCAAATTCGGTCTGAACCTTCCTCCGAAAATGCGTGAGGCAATGGGATATGCCACAAAAGCTGTTTCAGATCACAAACATAAAGAGCTTCATCCTGACGAAATTTTCAATCTGTTTAAACAGACCTTTGAGAATATCACAGAACCGTACAGCATCAATGAAGTACATTTCCAACAGAAAGATGGTGGTATTGTAACAAAAGTTACCTCTACTTTCCGCGGAAAGACAATCACTACAGAGGCATCCGGTAACGGACGTCTTGATGCAGTCAGCAATGCACTGAAGAAGGCATATGAGCTGAAATATTCCCTGGAAACATATCAGGAGCATGCGCTGGAGCGCAGTTCAAGTTCCAAAGCTATTGCTTATGTCGGTATCAAAAAGCCGGATGGAACCCTTGCCTGGGGTGCAGGCGTAGACGCGGATATCATTCGCGCATCTATTGATGCACTTGTAACAGCAATCAATAACCGTTAGAGTGTTCCGACACGTCCGATTCTTTTCTACTGTATTTTGGCTTCTGCAGGTCAGGCTAATATCCGCTTGGTAAGGAATAATATAGTTTACATAAAATATCAAAAATCAGATACCGGTCAGATTGTCCAGAGGACTTCCTGACCGGTATCTTTTTGTATTTATAAAAATACAAAAAAGTCTTAATGTACGCGATAAAGTACAATAAAGAAGCAAACTCCGATGAAAAGCTATCAGAATTGTATTTAATTAAAATCATAAGGGAAATTAATTGACATAACACTCATGTTTACGTATACTGACAGCGTGGGCAGAAAAGTGTCCTAAATAAGTACAATTTACATTTTATTATCTCACTCCAGGCCAGTGAGAAATGCGCGGAAATATTTTAGAGAAAGAGGTAAAAGAATGAAAAATTTCGAACAGTGGAATGGCTTTAAGGGCAACCGTTGGAAAGAAAAAATCGATGTACGTAACTTTATTGGAATGAACTATACACCATATGACGGTGATGCTTCTTTCCTGGAAGGACCTACAGAAGCTACAAACAAACTGTGGGGCAAGCTCCAGGCACTTCAGAAAGAAGAACGTGCCAAAGGCGGAGTTCTTGATATGGAGACAGAGGTAGTTACATCTCTGACAGCATATGGTCCCGGATATATTGATGAAGAAACAAAAGACCTTGAAAAAGTTGTTGGTCTTCAGACAGATAAACCTCTGAAACGTGCTTTCATGCCATACGGCGGTATCAAAATGGCAGAGCAGGCTTGTGAAACTTATGGATATAAAGTAAGTGACAAGATTAAAGATGTTTTCCACAACTATGAATTTAAAACTCACAACCAGGGTGTATTTGATATCTACACACCTGAGATGAAAGTAGCACGTCACAACAAGATCCTTACAGGTCTTCCGGATACTTACGGACGTGGACGTATCGTTGGCGACTACAGACGTGTGGCTCTGTACGGAATCGACGCTCTGATCGAAGGAAAACAGAAAGACTTCGCAGCATGCGACCGTCAGGGTATGAGACGTTATGACTTCCAGCTTCGTGAAGAGATCGCGGATCAGATCCGTGCTCTGAAAGGCATGAAAGTTATGGCTGAATCTTATGGATATGATATCTCCAAACCGGCCAAAGATGCAAGAGAAGCTTTCCAGTGGCTGTACTTCGGATATCTTGCAGCCATCAAAACTCAGAACGGTGCTGCAATGAGTGTCGGACGTATTTCCACATTCCTTGATATTTATATTGAAAGAGATCTTCAGAACGGAACTCTTACAGAGAAAGAAGCTCAGGAGCTTGTTGACCACATGGTAATGAAATTCCGTATGGTTAAATTTGCACGTATCCCTTCTTACAACCAGTTATTCTCCGGTGACCCGGTATGGGCAACTCTGGAAGTAGCAGGTATGGGACAGGACGGACGTTCCATGGTAACAAAGAACGACTATCGTTTCCTGCACACACTGGAAGATATGGGACCGGCTCCGGAACCAAACCTTACAGTACTTTATTCTTCAAGACTGCCTGAGAACTTCAAGAAATATGCTGCAAATATTTCTGTTACAACAAGTTCTGTTCAGTATGAGAATGATGATGTTATGCGTCCGGTATGGGGCGATGACTACAGCATCTGCTGCTGTGTATCTGCTACAGAGACAGGTAAAGAGATGCAGTTCTTCGGCGCTCGTGCAAACCTTGCAAAATGCCTTCTTTATGCGATCAACGGCGGTGTTGATGAGAAGACAAAACAGCAGGTAGGACCAAACTATCAGCCGATCACTTCTGAATATCTTGACTATGATGAAGTAATTGCAAAATATGATAAAATGATGGACTGGCTGGCTCATCTGTATGTCGGAACACTGAACATGATCCACTACATGCATGACAAATACTACTACGAAGCAGCAGAGATGGCTCTGATCGATACAAAGGTTGAGCGTTCTTTCGCAACAGGTATCGCAGGATTCTCTCATGTAGTAGACTCCCTGTCCGCTATCAAATATGCAAAAGTTAAAGCTATCCGCGATGAAGACGGTATTACAACAGATTTCCAGGTTGAGGGTGACTTCCCACGTTATGGTAATGATGATGACAGAGCAGACGAGATCGCAACAACTCTTCTGTCTACATTCCTTGAGAAACTGAAACACATTCATACTTACCGTGATTCCAAGCCAACCACATCTATCCTTACTATTACTTCCAACGTTGTTTATGGTAAGGCTACAGGATCCCTTCCGGATGGAAGAAAAGCAGGGGAACCTCTTGCTCCTGGTGCAAACCCATCTTACGGTGCAGAGCAGAACGGCCTTCTTGCTTCCCTGAACTCTGTTGCCAAGCTTGACTATGAAGATGCTCTTGACGGTATCTCCAATACTCAGACAATCAATCCTGATGCTCTGGGACACAGCGATGACGAGCGTTCAGAGAATCTGGTACATGTACTTGACGGATACTTTGATCAGGGTGCTCATCACCTCAATGTAAACGTATTTGGTAAAGAGAAACTGATCGACGCTATGGAACATCCGGAAAAAGAAGAGTATGCAAACTTCACAATCCGTGTATCCGGATATGCTGTTAAGTTCATCGATCTTACAAGAGAGCAGCAGTTAGACGTTATTGCCAGAACCTGCCACGACAGAATGTAATTAATGGATGATGATATAATGGATAATAAACAGATAAAAGGCTATGTTCATTCTTTAGAAAGCTTCGGGTCCGTTGACGGACCCGGAGTAAGATATGTGATTTTTTTAAGCGGCTGTGCCATGAGATGTCAGTTCTGTCATAATCCGGATACCTGGAAGATGAAGCAGGGAGAGCTTTATACGGCAGATGAGCTTCTTAAGAAAGCTTTACGTTATAAGGGCTACTGGGGCAGCAAAGGCGGTATCACTGTAAGCGGTGGTGAGCCATTGCTTCAGATGGATTTTCTTACAGAATTTTTTAAGAAGGCAAAGGCAGAGGGTGTGCATACGAATCTTGATACCAGTGGAAATCCCTTCACTGATCAGGAACCATGGCATTCCGGGTGGCTGGAGCTTATGAAGTATACAGATCTTGTAATGCTTGATATCAAGCAGATTGACGAGCAGGAGCATATTAAGCTTACCGGTCATTCCAATAAGAATATTCTTGCGATGGCGCGGGAACTTTCTGATATGAAAAAACCTGTATGGATCCGTCATGTGCTTGTGCCGGGCGGAAGTGATAAGGATGAATATCTGCACCGGTTAGCTGATTTTATCCATACTCTTTCCAATGTGGAGAGAGTGGAGGTGCTCCCTTATCATACGCTTGGTAAGTTTAAATGGGAGAATCTGGGGCTTTCTTATCCACTGGAGGGGGTTAATCCTCCGACGCAGGAAAGGATTGATAATGCCCGGAAGATTCTTGGAGCTATCTGAGTAAAAATATATAGCTGTCATATCCTCTTTTTGGGGGTATGGCAGCTTTGTTTTTGGTTTAAAAAGGGGACGCGAAGCAGGTGTATAGTTGTACCGGATACGGTTTCGGCATCTAAGAGATTCTAAGCCCTCGAAAATCCGCTAAAAGCATGAGACGAAAAGTCCGGAATTACTCGCTGTCGCTCAGACAAGGGACTTTTCGTCTCATAACGCAGATTTCCGAGGACTAAGAATCTCTAAGATGCCTGCAAATGCATCCGGTACAACTATACGCCTGCTTCGCTGGTTTTGGTTAAGATATAATACAAGCTGGAGTGTGAATTATAAGAAGGACTTTGTTTATATAAAAATGAATTGAGATGTGAAATATATCCCCCGGGAGGGCTTGTTGGGGGGAGGGTGGATTTGATATAATTTTGGTCATATATGATTATAAATTGCATGCATGGAGGTTGGCATAAGGTGAAGGATTTATTATCGGAGATTGAGAGTTACTGGACTACCCGGGCTGAGGGGTATTCTGAAGTTAATCATAAGGAATTGAATGGGATGCAGAAGGGGGCATGGCTTGAGGTGTTGAAAGGGCAGTTCCCGGAGAAAGCGAAGGATGAGATTAAGATTTTGGATATCGGAACAGGACCTGGATTTTTTCCTGTTATTCTGGCTGAGGCGGGATATAAGGTGACTGCTGTTGATTATACGCAGGAGATGTTGGATACCGCGAAGAGGAATGCCGGTAATCTTTGTGAGCGGATTTCTTTTTATAAGATGGATGCTCAGAATCTGGAATTTGAGGATGATGTGTTTGATGTTGTGATCAGCAGGAATCTGACATGGAATCTGAAGGATCCTAAGAGAGCTTATGAAGAGTGGTGTCGTGTACTGAAACCGGGCGGAAAGCTTCTTAATTTCGATGCAAACTGGTACGGTTATCTTTATGATGAGGAGAAACGCCTGTCTTATGAGGAAGACCGAAAGAGTGTGGAGAGTGAGCATCTGGATGATCATTACCTCTGTACGGATATTGACAGAATGGAGAAGATTGCACTGCAGATGCCTCTTTCTTCTATTAACAGACCGTCCTGGGACAGGAAGTTTCTGAAGGAGAACGGGTTTGAATCTGTGGCAGTGGATACCGGGATCTGGCAGCGGGTGTGGAGTCAGGAAGAGAAGCTGAATTATCATTCTACGCCGATGTTTATGATCAGCGCTGTGAAGAAAGAGAAAGATATCTGGTCCGAGAATGACGGAACGGATGATTCTGATAGCAGATATGACAGGGAAAGAGATTTGGAGGATGCTGCGTTGTGTACTGCTCCGGGTATGAAAAAGAGTGGATTTCTGAGACTGGGCGGAGGTGAGTTTTCGCTTCCTTATACAGTAATCTGCGGTTCTCATCCCGGAAAGACAGTTCTGATCACCGCTGCGGTCCATGGAGGAGAATATGTGGGAATCCAGGCTGCTGTTGAGCTTGCGGATAAGCTGAAACCGGAGAAGATCCATGGAAGAGTGATTTTGGTCAAGACTGTGTGCAGGAAGGAATTTGAGGAGAGGAGCGGCAGTGTCTGCCCGGAGGATGAGAAGAATCTGAATCGTGTATTTCCGGGGAATCCGCAGGGAACCAGGATGGACCGTCTGGCGTATGAGGTGGTTCAGAAGCTTCACAGTGCAGCAGATTATTATATTGATCTTCACAGCGGGGATGATTATGAGCAGCTTACGCCTTATATTTACTATGCCGGATGTGCAGATGAAGATGTGGTTCAGATGTCAAGGAAGATGGCAGAGCAGGCAGATGTTCCCTATATGGTAAAGTCTAATGTGGCATCCGGTGGTTCTTACAATTATGCTGCCGCATGTGGCATTCCCAGTGTTCTGATCGAACGTGGCCAGATGGGAGGCTGGAGTCCGGAGGAGGTTCATTCTACAAGAAAAGATGTGCGTAATATTCTGTGTGCGCTGGGTGTTTACGATGGCATGAGAAGTTACAGTAATTATTATCCCATGGAAATTGAAGATGTGCGTTATCAGTCTGCCAGTGTATCCGGGCTGTGGTATCCTGCCAAAAAACCGGGAGATATCATTAAGGTTGGAGAGTATCTTGGCTGTGTTAAGGATTATGAGGGAAATATTCTGGAGACAAGTTTATCCGATTTAAATGGAGTGGTTCTATATCAGGCGGGAAGTCTTCAGGTTATTAAGGATGGTCCGATGATCGCATATGGCAGTTTCAGCAGAAGAAAGGATGAACGCAAGGAAAAGATCACAAATTACTGGGCGAAAAGAAGCGACAGTTTTATGGAACAGAGAAGAGCTGAGCTTCACAGTGATATGGCTGATAAATGGCTGAAAGAGATCGGGACTTTTCTTCCTGATGGAAAATTAAGGATTCTGGATGTGGGATGCGGTGCAGGCTTCTTTTCCATTCTTTTAGCAAAACTGGGACATGAAGTTACAGGAATCGATCTGACACCGGATATGATCATTCATTCCAGGGAACTGGCAAAAGAAGAGAACGCCTCCTGTACGTTTGAAGTAATGGATGCGGAAAATCCGGATTTTCCTGATGGTACCTTTGATGTAATCGTGTCCAGAAATCTTACCTGGACACTTCCGGATGCAGCAAGAGCATATAAAGAATGGATTCGTGTGCTGAAAACGGGAGGAATCCTGATCAACGCAGATGCCAATTATGGTGCAGATGATTTCTCAGATACTGCTGATCTGCCTGCCAATCATGCTCATTTTACAGTAGGCGATGCCATGATGCAGGAATGCGAGGAAATTAAACGCCAGCTTCCTATCAGTTCCTATGTACGCCCTGCCTGGGATCTGGAGACACTGGGAAAACTGGGTATCAACAGATTCTCCATTGATCTGGGTATCAGCAGCAGAATTTATACAAAGAAAGATGAGTTTTATAATCCAACCCCTATGTTCCTGATCTGCGGCGAAAAAAATAAATGTAATAATTGAGAAAAATGAAGCATATATTAAAGGGAGATTTCATTGATGGAACCTTCCTTTTTTCTTTTTTGCAAGCCAAAATGTTACAAAAATATGAAAAAAGCTTGACAAAATCAATTATATTAAATATAATTTTCTTATAAGTTACAGAAATGTTACAGCCATAAAACCTGTAATTAAAAAAACTCAAGGAATGATAAGTATGAAAGTTCAGAAAAAAGAGTCAAAACAGTCCGGCAATCCGGCGCGGAGTTTGATACTGGTTACAGTGTGTACCTGTACAGCGATTGCGTTTGCAACAGGCGGCAGAATAGCAGATTTTAATGGAAAAAACAAAGTATATGCAGCTTCTGAAAATAGGGAGAAAACTTTTTCCTCTGATGCTGACGAAACAGATGTACTGCCAACAGGAATTGCAGGAGTAGTATCCGGAATGAATGATGCAGCTTCTCCCAAAAAATCAGTCACACGTATCGGAACTTCCTGTGAACAGGTAATGGTCGGTCAGAGAATTAAAGTTATTGAAGATAATATGGCAGAATTCGATGTCAGCTCTTCTATGGAGAGCAGCATCAATGAGTTGGATGCAAGGACAGCGGCTCTTGCAGAGAGTGCCCGGATGATGTCGGATGAGGACTATGATACATTGCTTCATATTGTAGAAGCTGAAGCAGGTACTGAGGATGTCAAGGGACGCATTCTGGTTGCCAATGTGATCATGAACCGTATAAAGAATAAGGAATTTCCCGATACAGTCACAGAAGTGGTATGGCAGAATACCAATGGTGTTCCGCAGTTTTCACCGACTTATGACGGACGTATCAATGAAGTAACTGTTACAGATGAGACAAGAGAAGCCGTCAGACAAGCTCTTGAAGGTGTGGATTATTCAGAAGGAGCACTGTTTTTTATCCAGAAATCTGAAGCTGAAAGCCAGAATGTCTCCTGGTTTGAGAAAGATCTGAAAAGGCTGTTTAAATACGGCGTACATGAATTTTATACCTATCCGGATTCAGCAGAAAGTTCCACAGGATCGTAATAAACGATACTCTTCATATGACTCATTTAACAGGATTGCGGTAATACTGCTTAAAATATGGACATATTCTTCGGGAACAAAAGAATATGTCCATATTTTTGATTTATAGTAATCGATCATAGATACTGTTCACTGGAAATATCCCGCGAGGTGTTTTTTGTGAGCGAAGGTCACAGAAAAACCAAGACATACTGCGCGAATTTATGCGATTAGCATAAATTCTGTGCATCGCGAAGCGTGTTGCTGTGAACAGAGTGAACAGTAATCAATCATAAAAAGATAGAAAAAGAGAAATAATTTAGGATAGTATTTTGCTAAAGTATATGCTATAATGTGCTCAATTGGCGAAATGAATAACTGTAACTGTTCAGCGGTTTATTATTACTGCCAATATACTGAACAGTTACGAATAACTTTGGAAAGGCAGGAAATATCATGCAGGTATTATACAAAAGCACAAGAGGAAAAGAAGAAACCGTAACAGCTTCTATGGCTATTTTAAAGGGGCTTTCTGAGGATGGCGGCTTATTTGTGCCGACAGAGATTCCGAAGCTGGATGTCCCAATGGATGAGCTGGCAAAGATGAGCTATCAGGAGACAGCATATGAAGTAATGAAATGTTTCCTTACTGATTTTACAGAAGAAGAATTAAAGAACTGCATCAACAATGCCTATGATGAAAAATTTGATACAAAAGAGATTGCACCGCTTCATGAAGCAGACGGAGCTTATTTCCTTGAGCTGTATCATGGTGCGACCATTGCGTTTAAGGATATGGCATTATCAATTCTTCCACATCTTATGACTACAGCTGCTAAGAAGAATCAGGTAAAAAATGAGATTGTTATTCTTACCGCTACTTCCGGAGATACAGGTAAAGCGGCAATGGCCGGATTTGCAGATGTTCCGGGAACCAAGATCATCGTTTTCTATCCGAAACATGGTGTAAGTCCTATCCAGGAGAAACAGATGGTAACTCAGAAAGGCAACAATACATATGTTGTGGGAATTACCGGAAACTTTGACGATGCACAGACTGCCGTAAAGAAAATGTTCAATGATAAGGAACTGGAAGCAGAACTTGATGTTGCAGGATATCAGTTCTCATCTGCGAACTCTATCAATATCGGACGTCTGGTACCGCAGATCGTTTATTATGTATATGCATATGCATCACTTGTACGTCAGGGCAAGATCAAAGACGGTCAGGAGATCAATGTGGTAGTACCTACCGGAAACTTTGGAAATATCCTGGCTGCTTATTATGCAAAACAGATGGGACTTCCGGTTCACAAACTTATCTGTGCCTCCAATGATAACAAGGTTCTGTATGATTTCTTCCGCACAGGAACTTATGACAGAAAGCGTGACTTTATCCTTACAACCTCACCGTCCATGGATATTCTGATCTCCAGCAATCTGGAACGTCTGATCTACCGTATCGCAGGCGGTGATGCAAAAAAATGTGCAGAGCTGATGCAGTCTCTTACTGCAGGCGGCGAGTATACCATCACAGAAGACATGAAGGCACAGCTTGCAGACTTCTATGGCAATTACTGTACAGAAGACGAAACAGCAAAAACAATCGCAGAAATCTTCAAAGACAGTCATTATGTGATAGATACCCATACTGCAGTTGCAGCAGGTGTTTATGACAAATATGTAAAAGATACCAATGATACCACACCAACTGTCATTGCATCCACAGCAAGCCCATATAAATTTACAAGAAGTGTAATGGAAGCACTTGGAGCAGATACAGACGGTAAGGATGATTTTGCACTGGCTGATGAACTGAGTGCGCTTTCCGGAGTGAAACTTCCACAGGCAGTTGAGACGATCCGCACAGCACCGGTGCTTCATAACCGGGTGGTAGATGCGCCGGATATGCCAAAGGCAGTAAAAGATATCCTTGGAATCCGATAATCGTTACTGTTCACTCCGTTCACAGTAACGTAGCCAAAATTCATTCCAGATTGCCTGCGGCAATGGAATTTTGGCTTGTATGTCTCGGGATTTTGGCATATTCATGCCAAAACACCTCGCGGGATAGTGTGTGTGAACAGTAACCGATAATCTCCATATTATAAAAAATATAATTAATTCTACATTTTATGTTGAAAAAGAACATATACTGGAGTATAATAAGAATCAGTTAAAAACAGTGAATATCCTGAAATGTACGAGGCCCCTTCTTTTTTTGAACCTACATCGACTTTAACGGGAACCCAACATCGCAGGCCGGATGTCAGGCCGTCATTATGCAGCGGAAGACAGAAAGTCTGTTGAGGATACCCACCTAGCTACGGCTAGGCGTCAATGGGAAGGGAACGGCATTTCGGGAACTGTAAAAATGAGCCGTAGAGAGGCTCTTTTTTATTATCTTTTGGATTTAATATTATTTTATGATACGGGAGGTTGGAAACAATGAGTGTTTCTGAAAGAAAGTTCGGTGTATTACAGACTGGGGAAACAGTAAAAATTTTTCATCTGGAAAACAAATCCGGGGCATATGCGGAAGTGACAGATTTTGGAGCAATCCTGGTTAAGGTCTGCGTACCTGATAAAGTTGGTACTTTAACAGACGTAGTACTTGGATATGATGATCTGGCATCTTATGAAGTAAATGGATGCTTTTTCGGTTCAACCATCGGCAGAAACGGAAACCGCATCGGCGGTGCGAAATTCTCTGTCAATGGCAAAGAAGTAGTTCTTGTTCAGAATGAGAATGACAATAATCTTCACAGCGGTCCTGACGGATTTGAAAAAAAGCTCTGGAAAGTGGCTGAGATTTCCGATGATAAAAACAGTGTTATATTTAACCGTATAAGTCCGGATGGCGAGAATGGTTTCCCGGGAGAATTTGATGTGTCTGTAAAATATGAGTTTACGGAAGACAACGAACTGAGGATCCATTATCAGGGAATCTGCGATGAGCCGACAGTTGCCAATATGACAAATCATTCTTATTTCAATCTGAATGGTGAGGGAAGCGGAACCGCCATGGATCAGTATCTTACAATCCATGCAAAATATTATACACCTGTAGCCGACAGTCATTCCATTCCTACAGGAGTGTATGAGGAAGTTGCAGGGACTCCCATGGATTTCAGAACTGCCAAACAGATCGGGCAGGATATTGAAGCAGAATTTGAGCAGCTGAAATTCACAGGCGGATATGACCACAATTATGTGACAGACAACTATGCAAAAGGAAACAGAAGACTGATCGCAACCGCATACAGTGATAAAACCGGAATTGCCATGGATGTCACTTCCGACTGTCCATGTGTACAGTTTTACGCAGCAAATTTTGTCGAAAATGAACATGGTAAAAATGGTCATACTTACAATAAGCGGGATGCTTTCTGTCTGGAAACGCAGGTTGAACCGAATGCGGTCAATGTTGAAGATTTCCACTCCCCGATTCTTAATGCAGGTGAACAGTATGATTCTGTGACTGCTTATCATTTCTACATCAGAAAGTAAAAATCTGACCATAAAACTAATTACATATTGATCCGGTTTTTTTCATATCTACAGCGTTCCAGCATGAAAAGAACCGGATTTTATTATCCATAATTCATGTTTGTCATAACGGCAGTTTCATGGTATGATAGTAAACAGAGATATTCGAAACAGTTATCTTTATAATTACAGCAATCACCATAAATGCATTATCTGAAATGACTGCTGTAAAATAACAGAATGGAGACATATATGAAAAAGAAAAATAAAACCCGGTCTGTTACAGGGCTTTTATTCGGGTTTATGGAACGTGTATCCGGAGATCACGTAGGAGCTTATGCGACACAGGCAGCGTATTTTCTGATCATGTCTTTTATTCCCTGTATTCTGTTTCTGACTACACTGGTACGGTATACACCTCTGACCTATAATGTAGTCAGGGATGCGATCGTTGCTTTTATTCCGGAGAATCTGCAGAGTTTTGTTCTGGGGATCGTGGTAGATGTATACAAAAGAAGTACTGCAATTGTCCCTTTGTCAGCAATTGTGGCACTGTGGTCTGCCGGAAAAGGAATGCAGTCTATCATCAATGGATTAAATACCATTTATCACGTAAAAGAAACCCGTAACTGGCTGTTAACCAGAATTTATGCAGTATTCTATACTTTATCACTGGTGATTGCGGTAATCGTGTCTTTGCTTATGCTTGTACTCGGAAACGAAATACAGAAAGTTGTATCAAGATATATTCCTTTTCTTGGAAGAGTTCTGGGAAAAATACTGGGGGCAAGAGCACTGTTGGTATTTGGTGTGTTATTTCTGGTTTTTCTTATGTTGTATAAAGTTCTTCCGAACAGAAAAGCCACATTCAAAAGCCAGATTCCCGGAGCCTTGATCATAGCAGTTGCATGGTCGATATTTTCATACGGATTCTCTTTTTATTTTGAGATTTTTCCGGGGTTCAGTAATATGTACGGAAACCTTGCGACAATCATCATGGTCATGGTATGGTTGTATATCTGTATGAATCTTCTGTTATACGGTGCAGAGATCAATGCTTATTTTGAAAAAGAATTCCGGATTGCACATAAATCGGTACAGGAACTGCTGGCACATGAAAAAGAAAAAAAACAGCAGGAAAATGAATGAATTTTGGCTGTTACTATTCACTGGTAATATCCCGCGAGGTGTTTTTTGTGAGCGAAGGTCACAGAAAACCCGAGACATACTGCGCGAATTTATGCGATTAGCATAAATTCTGTGCATCGCGAAGCGTGTTGCTGGGAACGGAGTGAACAGTAACATTTGGCTACGTTGTGAACATGACAGTCAGGGGGCTTTTTATTGTAAAGCCTTTCTGAGTGTGCTATAATAAACCATAATTTTGGAGAAACAAAAAGGAATCAGTTCTATGATCGTTGTATATTTGATATTTTTGGCTGTCATTCAGGCTGTGACGGAATTTCTTCCTGTCAGCAGCCTGGGACATTTATGCATATTGGAACAATATATGGGAATCGGCCACGAAACCGGATTGCTGTCAGAAACGATGCTCCATCTTGGAAGTGCGGCAGCAATTATATTTTTGTTCCGCAAAGATTTAAAAAAAATCGGACTGGGACTTCTGGGGATGTTTATGGATATGATCGGTAATCTGAATCTATATATCCATAACAAGAAGACAGGGGAAAGTTTGGGCTATGCCAGAATAGTCACCGGAACATATCGGAAAACAGGTGCACTTCTTGTGATTTCCATGATCCCAACAGCACTTCTGGGACTTACAGGAAAACGGCTGGCTCTTCTGGCCGCGGACTCTCAGATTGTTCCGGGAATCGGATTTTTACTTACAGGCGTATTTCTTCTGGTAACAGATCTGAATAAATCCGGTGGAAAAAAGGGACCGAGAGAGGCTTCTTATGACAGCGCCATGTGGATTGGAATTTGTCAGGGGCTTGCTGTCTTTCCGGGGATTTCCAGAATGGGATTTACGTTATGTGCTGCACTGTTATGCGGATATAACCGCAAATTTGCGGTTCGTTTTTCTGTTTTTATGAGTCTGCCTGCTATCATAGGTGCTTTTTTTACGGAAATCGGAAATTTTGGTGCTTCTGAAATGACGGCAGGACTTGGGTTTACCTATGTATTTGCAATGATCATCGCCGGTTTTGCGGGATGTCTTGTTATCCGAAATACAATAGCCATGACTCAGAATGTAAAATTACGCTATTTTGCATATTATTCATTTATAGTCGGTATTATTACACTGGCATTAAATTTTGCCCTGTAAAGGGAAGATATTTACGAGAAGATCAAGGAGGGGAGCCTTAGAATGGCAGCATCAAAGAGTAAGAATACCGGGCATTCAGGAAGAAATACAAAAAAGAAGACAGCAATGGAACAGGAAGTCGGCAGATTTCAGACAGAAATCATATTATTTGTGATTTTAGCCGCATGTGTGATCCTGATGGCAAGCAATTTTGGAGCAGGTGGTTTTGTGGGAGATGCGATCAGTAATTTCTGTTTCGGACTGATGGGATTGATGGCATATCTGTTTCCAATCGTATTTTTCCTTGAATCAGCATTTATTCTGATCAATAAAACAAACCGGCTGGCATATAAGAAACTTGCAGCGGCGTTTGTGATGTTTCTGTTTCTGTGTGGGGCAGCGCAGCTTCTCACAGACGGATATATGCAGAGTACAACTTTGCTGGATTATTATGCTTTAAGCGCAGATTATAAAACAGGCGGTGGTCTGATCGGAGGAGCGATCTGTATTTCTGTCACATCTGCTTTTGGAACTATCGGCGGATATGTGATCATTATACTGGCATTTGTTGTATGTATGATCATTATCACACAGCGCTCTCTGCTCGATTTTGTAACGCGGCTGGTTATAAAGGTGTGTGATTTTGTAAAAGACAGACATATGCGCTATATGCAGGGGCAGCCTGAACGTGAGCGATATAGAGAAGAACGTGCCAGAGAACGTCAGCTTATAAGAGAACAGCGGCGTGAAGAAAGAGTCCGCAGACTGGAGGAAGAAATTGGCGATGATGAATTTTCAGATGATGACTTTCTCATGGATCCTTCGGAAGCAAAAAAAATGAAAAAAGGCGGCTTTCTGGAAGGAACCAAGCTAACAGGCTATTCTGAACAGAAGCCAAAGAAAAAGGGGAAACTTCTGAAAAAAGCAGCAGATACAGATAAAACAGCAGCAGAAACAGCCGAAGCTGCGGAGAATACCGAGAACACAGGGATTAAATCCTCTGATGATGCGGATAATAAACCATACATCGATGCTCCGATGAATTTTGAGATTCACAGAGCGGATACATCCCCGGATACATACGAGGCAGATAATGAATCACAACAGCAGGAAGACCTTCCATTTGAAGATGCTGTCACTGACCGGAAGGAATCTGTGGTTTCAGAACCGGAGGAAGATCTGCCCCCTTTTCAGGATGAGAAGGCAGTGCGGCCGCCTTCGAAAAACCCCAAATCTTCTGAAAAGGAGATACAGAGCGGAATTGTAAATATTCAGCATGAGATCACCCGACAGGAAGCAGCCGTAAAAAAAGAATATAAATTTCCAGCCTTAAATCTGCTGAAGAAAGGAAACAGCAAAGCTCAGGGGGATTCTGATGCCTATCTGCGTAAGACTGCAAAAAAACTCCAGGAAGTACTTCACAATTTCGGCGTGAACGTGACTGTCATTAATGTGAGCTGCGGACCAACAGTTACCCGTTATGAACTTCAGCCCGAGATGGGAGTGAAGGTCAGCAAAATTGTAGGTCTTGCAGATGACATCAAACTGAATCTTGCCACTCCTGATATCCGTATTGAAGCACCGATCCCCGGCAAAGCAGCAGTGGGCATTGAGGTTCCCAATAAAGAGAACAGTACGGTTATGCTCAGAGATCTGCTCCAGTCAGAAGAATTTCAGAAGGCAAAATCCAAACTTTCTTTTGCAGTAGGAAAGGATATTGCAGGTAAGACTGTAGTTGCGGATATTGCCAAAATGCCACATCTTCTCATCGCAGGTGCAACCGGTTCAGGTAAATCAGTATGTATCAATACACTTATCATCAGTATCCTGTACAAGGCAAATCCGGAGGAAGTAAAGCTTATCATGATTGATCCTAAAGTAGTAGAGCTCAGTGTGTATAACGGAATTCCACATTTGTTTATTCCGGTTGTGACAGATCCGAAGAAAGCAGCAGGCGCATTAAACTGGGCAGTACAGGAGATGACAAACCGTTACAATACATTTGCGGAGTACGGTGTCCGTAATCTGGATGAATATAATAGAAAAGCAGAGCAGATCAAGGCGGCAGGAGCTGAAGAAGAACCTGTGAAAATGCCGCAGATCGTGATCATCGTGGATGAGCTTGCAGACCTTATGATGGTTGCGCCCGGAGAGGTGGAGGACGCTATCTGTCGCCTGGCCCAGCTTGCACGTGCGGCAGGTATCCATCTGATCATTGCCACACAGAGACCGTCTGTAAATGTTATCACCGGTCTGATCAAGGCGAATATGCCTTCCAGAATTGCTTTCTCTGTATCTTCCGGTGTGGATTCCAGGACAATTCTGGATATGAACGGAGCCGAGAAGCTTCTTGGAAAAGGTGATATGCTCTTTTATCCTCAGGGATATCAGAAGCCTGCAAGACTTCAGGGTGCATTTGTATCTGATGATGAGGTAAGCGCTGTGGTTGAATTTCTTGCAGATAAAAATCCGGGTGTCCAGTATAACCAACAGATCGAGCAGCAGGTAAATTCTCCTGTAACAACAGGTATGTCCGGAGATGAAAGGGACATCCATTTTGAAGAAGCAGGTAAGTTTATCATAGAGAAAGAGAAAGCTTCTATTGGTATGCTGCAGAGAATGTTTAAGATTGGTTTCAACAGAGCGGCAAGAATCATGGATCAGCTCTGCGACGCAGGTGTAGTGGGACCGGAAGAGGGAACAAAACCGAGAAAAGTTCTTATGTCTATGGAGGAGTTTCAGAATTATCTGGAAAATCAGTAAGTGAGGACTGTCTATGAAATGTCCTAAATGTCATAAAGAGGTGGAAAAAGGCTCTCTGTACTGCCCCTACTGCCTTGCGGAGATACCCTGGGTAAGAGAATTCAGCACAGTGGAAACTCTGATGAAAAAGGAGCAGCAGAACCGCCCATCCGAAAAAAAACAGGAAACAGAAATTATAAAATATTTCAAACATTCAAAAAGAAGAAAGCTGAAATTCAGCAGAAAACAGCTTCTATGTCTGCTTCTGTGTGCGGCGACACTGCTGGGGTTCTTTTGTTATCGGCAGTTAAATACTTTTTCTGCCTTATATTCCAGGGCAAAAAAACAATATGCACAGCAAAACTATGAAGAAGCACAGCGGATTGCAGAAAATGCTCTGGATAAAAATCCCAAAAATGAAGCCGCCAATCTTCTTCTGGCCAAAAGTATGGAGAAATCAGGCGATAAACGATCTGCACTTCTTGTTTTGCGCCCGTTTATCCAGAACAAAACTGCGGGAACAGGAATATATAAAGAGTATGTGAAGCTTCTTACACAGGAGGGAAAGACCAACGAAGTCAGACTGATCCTGAAATCTGCTGACAGAGAGGTGCAGAATGCCTGCGCAGAATATATCTGCGAAACACCTGTATCAAATCCTGCACCCGGAACCTATACTACAACGCAGACTCTGAAACTGGAAGGTAACTGCCAAAAGATTTATTACACATTAGATGGAAGCACACCTACCAGAAAGAGTAAAGTATATACAGAACCTATTATTCTGATGGAAGGCACAACTGAATTAAAAGCCTTTGGTGTAAATGATAAAAACATCGAAAGTGATGTGATCAGCAGGAAATATGTGATTGTTTTAAATGCACCGAAAGCCCCCGAAGTAACACCTAAATCAGGGGATTACAATAAAAAAACAGAGATTAAGATCACTGTCCCGGATGGATGTAAAGCATATTATGCATTTGATTCTGAACCGGATCTTAACAGTACTGTTTATGAACAGCCAATCTCCATGCCTGTGGGTTACCATAGGCTGAATGTTATTCTTGTTGCAGCAAATGGCAAGACCAGTAAAATGACTGCTATGGAATATTATCTGCAGTACTAAAAATACTGTGATTTTATCGCTGATTTTATTAAAATAGAAGGAAGAAGATCATGGAAATCCGTATTGTTACAGTTGGAAAGATCAAAGAAAAATATCTGTGTGACGGAATCGCAGAATATGCCAAACGGCTGAGCAGATACTGCAAGCTGACTTTCTGTCAGGTAGCAGATGAAAAAACACCGGATAAAGCGTCAGAAGCACTAAACACACAGATTAAAAATATAGAAGGCGAACGTCTGATGAAACATATACGCGAACAGGATTATGTTATCGCACTGGCAATTGACGGAAAAACGCCGGATTCTGTAGAACTCTCTCAAAAAATTGAGAAACTGGGAGTTTCCGGTATCAGTTCCATTGCATTTGTGATCGGAGGTTCCTTAGGACTGAGTGAGAGTGTTCTGAAACGTGCAGATTATAAGCTCAGCTTTTCCAGAATGACTTTTCCGCATCAGCTGATGCAGATGATCCTTTTGGAACAGATATACAGAAGCTACCGCATTATGAATCACGAACCCTACCATAAATGAACGAATGTACCAACAAGTCCAAAAGAAAGAAGAAAACTATGAACACAGAAAAATTTGAAGAATTTATTTCACAGTACCCGATTTTTGAATACCGTATACTGGACACAGAAGATATTACAATTCAGGAACGCGTGCGCACGATCTGCCAGGAAGAATGCGAACGTTATGATTCTACCTGGGCCTGTCCCCCCGCAGTAGGAACCCTGCAGGAATGTGAAAAAAAAATAAAAAGTTATCCTCAGGCTGTTTTCTTTTCCAGTGTAGCAGAAGTTTCGGATATCATGAACATGGAAGAAATGCTTTCTACAAGACGGGCACACGAGGACCTGACTACAGAGGTGGGAAAATATCTGAATAAAGAAGGGTATGAAACTTATATCCTGTCTACAGAATCCTGTGATATCTGTGAAAAATGTGCCTATAAAGAGGGAAAGCCATGCAGATATCCTGATCGGATGCATCCATGTCTGGAAAGTCATGGTGTAGTAGTAAATGAGATTGTAGAGCGTGAATCTATGGAATATAATCTGGGTGGAAATACAATTCTGTGGTTTTCTATGGTTTTGTTTCGATGATTGCTGCTGAAACGTGTTTTAAAGAAAGTTCTTCCGGCATAGACTGATAGTAAAAGCCGGGGGAGCTTTTTTTATGAAAAAAGCAGGACAATGGAAAAACCGGATGGTGCTGGCATTAGAACTTCCGCCTGATCTGGCATATAATGAAACGATCGTCACACTGACCGGTCAGACGGAAGCTGTTATCGAAAATTATAAATCTGTTTTTAAATATACACCTTCTGAAATTGTGATACAGTCTTTTTGCGGAAAAGTGACCATATCCGGGAAAAATCTTGAAATCCGCTGGTACAATTCCAGTGCAATGAAAGTGACGGGAAGTATTTATGATATAAAAGCGGGTGACAGCGAATGTTGAAATTTTTGAAATTAATATATGGTTATGTGATCATCCTTGTAAGAGGAGAAAATCTGGAACGCTTTCTGAATCTCTGCAAAAGCAGAAAAGTTTATATGGAAAAGATCCGGTACAGAGAGGACGGCCAGCTTATGGCACAAATGCAGGCCGCTGATTTCTTTCGCCTGAGACCTCTCCGGAATAAAACAGGTGTACATATTCAGATCATACAGAGACGGGGAATGCCCTTCTTTTTTTTAAGGAATAAAAAAAGAAAGGCTTTTTTTACAGGCATGATTCTGGGAGGTATCCTGATATTTTTTTTGACAGGGAGAATCTGGAATATCCATATTGAAGGAAATGTCAGAAACAGTACCGGAGAAATCCTCGATTTTCTGGATAAGCAGGATATAAACCATGGGATGTCCAAAAAAAAGATCAACTGTTCAGAAGTTGCAGCAACTGTACGGAAAAATTTTCCGGAGATTACCTGGGTATCTGCCAGAATAGAAGGAACCCGTCTGATTCTTAATATCCAGGAAGGAATTATCCCCCCAAAAAACAACAGTAATACCTCACCCTGTAATCTGCTCGCAGACAAGGACGGAGTGATTACAAATATGATCGTCCGAAGGGGCATACCGGTAAAAAAGCCCGGGGATTCCTGCAAAAAAGGGGAACTTCTGGTATCCGGGGAACTTCATATCATGAATGACAGTCAGGAAGTCCTGCGAAAGGAATACGTTCATGCAGATGCGGATATTTTTATTTCCAGACAAATTTCCTATTATCAAGAATTTCCATTAAAATACCGTACAGAAATCCCTGCCGGCAAAAAGAAAAAAGAAATGTATTTCCGGTTTGGGCACTGGTATCTGGGATTGTATCCGGCATTACATACAGGTCAGAAACGTATCACAGAGGAAATTCCTATGCGTATCACAGAAAATTTTATACTTCCTGCATGGATCGGATGGACCGAAACTATTGATTATACAGTAAAAGAAGAAACCTATACCAGAAAAGAAGCCGAGAAGGAAGCTGTGCGAAGATTTCATCAATATGAAAAGAAGCTGCTTCAAAATGGCATTAAGATCAGTGAAAATCATATTACTACCAGGCTGACAGAATCTCTGTGCATTACCGGAGGAACCCTGCTTATCATCGAACAGACAGGCGAAAAAAGCCGGATAACATAAAATTCCATAAAAATTTGTATTTAAAAAGTTGCAGGGAGGTGTTACAATGGATGCATCTGGTTTTAACCGGACTTTGATTATCGTCCATAAACGAGGCAATAATCCATTATTAACTTATCAACAGGAAAGGACATCACAGGATGGCTGGCAATATTATTGAATTACACACAGAAGTCCCCGCAGAACTGGAAGCAAATGTATTTGGCCAGTTTGATGAGCATCTTAAGCTGATTGAGAGAACACTGAATGTGACAGTGATCTCCAGAGACGGAATCCTTAAGATACTTGGTAATGAACAGAATGCGGCTTCTGCGAAGAAACTGATAGAAGAACTGACAGTACTTGCAAAAAGAGGCAATACGATCACGAAACAGAATGTCAATTATGCTCTTTCTCTGGCAATGGAGCAGAGAAACGAAGTTCTCACAGAAATAGACAAAGATTTTATCTGTAACACCATACAGGGCAGACCTATCAAGCCCAAAACACTGGGGCAGAAAGATTATGTAGAACAGATACGCAAAAAAATGATCGTGTTCGGTGTAGGTCCTGCCGGTACCGGCAAAACCTATCTGGCGATGGCAATGGCTGTCACAGCCTTCCGAAATGAGGAGGTCAGCAGGATCATCCTGACACGTCCTGCTATTGAGGCCGGTGAGAAGCTGGGATTTCTTCCGGGAGATCTGCAGAGCAAAGTAGATCCTTATCTGAGACCACTCTATGATGCACTGTACCAGATCATGGGAGCGGACAGCTTTGCGAAAAATATGGAGCGCGGCCTGATCGAGGTTGCACCGCTTGCATATATGCGCGGACGTACACTGGATAATGCATTTATCATTCTCGATGAAGCACAGAATACTACTCCGGCACAGATGAAGATGTTCCTGACACGTATCGGATTTGGTTCCAAGGTTATCATCACCGGAGATGCCTCACAGAAAGATCTTCCAAGAGATGCCACATCCGGACTTGACGTGGCAATGAAAGTACTGAAAAAAATAGATGACATTGGCTTCTGCCAGCTTACCAGCAAGGATGTTGTCCGTCATCCTCTGGTACAGCAGATCGTACAGGCTTATGATGCCTATGAGAAGAAACAAAAACCTGAAAGACCGGCAAGACGCAGAAACGGGGTAAATGAACGATGAACATGCAGATTGATTATGAGACAGAGCGTGAACTGGGGATCGACTATGAGACACTGGCAGTAAAGGTAGCTGACAAGGTTCTTGAAATGGAAAAATGTCCCTATGATGCACAGGTGAATCTTGTACTTACAGATAACGAAGAGATTGAGAGAGTTAATACTGAGTTTCGCGATATCGCAAGACCTACGGATGTTTTATCCTTCCCTATGATTCCTTTTGAGACACCGGCAGGATATGATATTGTGGAGGAAGATGAATCTTACTTTGATCTGGATACAGACGAACTTCTTCTTGGAGATATCATGATCTCAGTTGACAAGGTATTTGCGCAGGCAGAGGAATACGGACACAGTGTGACAAGAGAATTCTGTTTTCTGGTTGCACACAGTATGCTGCATCTGCTGGGATATGACCATATGACTCCCGGGGAAGCGGCAGTCATGGAGGCAAAACAGGCGAAAGCCCTGGAGGAGCTTGGGATTACACGCTGATCTTCAAATTCTGTTATTGCAGGCAATTTCTGATGGATTTTGTCTCGTAACTGTAAAGACACTGAACAGTTACAAAAAATATATTTATATGGAGTAACAAAAAGATGAATTACCGGGAACGACTTAAAGATAAAAAACGTATTGTAATTAAGATCGGTTCTTCTTCCCTGACTCATTCGGAAACAGGAAGACTGAACCTTCGCAAACTGGAAGTGCTGGCAAGAGAGCTCAGTGACCTTCGCAATCAGGGAAAAGATGTCATACTGGTTTCTTCAGGAGCTATAGCAACAGGTGTGGCAGCTCTTGGAATGCATGAGAAACCCACAGAACTGAAAGGAAAACAGGCATGTGCAGCAGTAGGACAGGCCAGACTGATGATGATTTATCAGAAACTTTTTTCTGAATATAATCAGCTTTCCGCTCAGATCCTTATGACTAAAAATACTATGGTTAATAATATTAACCGAAAGAATGCTCAGAATACTTTCGATGAACTGCTCAGTCTGGGAGTGATTCCCATTGTAAACGAGAATGACTCCATTTCCACCTATGAGCTTCAGAATCTGGAGAAATTCGGAGATAATGATACATTGTCTGCAATGGTTGCCGCACTTGTACGGGCAGATCTGCTGATCCTGTTATCAGATATTGATGGTCTTTTTACAGATGATCCCAATACTAATCCTGATGCAAAATTCATTGATGTGGTAGAAAATCTGGATGATAATCTGCTTAACATGGGAAAAGGTACTTCCGGAAGTAAGGTAGGAACCGGCGGAATGGCTACTAAGCTGACAGCAGCACAGATCGCTTCTGCAGCAGGCGTAGATATGGTGATCGCAAACGGAGCCGATTTCCATATTATCCATAAGATCACAGAGGGACGCAGGTACGGTACGCTGTTTGTAAGCCAGTCCAAAGAAGAAGTTTATCTGATCGATATTATTGACAGACTGTTATAATACCGGAAATTTACCGGTGCCAAATGACATTCACAGAGTAAATGGCAGTGTTTACAGACAGACTGCCGCAGACAAAAAACAGGAGGAAGAACTATGGAAGTTGAGAAAATCGACCGCATTAATGCACTTGCACATAAAGCCAAAAGTGTGGGGCTTACTGAAGAAGAGAAAAAAGAAAGAGAACTGCTGCGCAAGGAATATATTGCATCTGTCCGCATGAATCTTCGCGCTCAGCTGGACAATGTGGATGTTCAGCAGGAAGACGGAACAATCATTAATCTGGGTGAAAAATATGGAATCAAAAAAAGACATTAGAAAGAAGATTTTCGCAGAAAGAAAGCTGCACACAGATGAACAGATAGAGGCAATGAGCCGCACGATCACTGACAAAGTGACCGCACTTCCTGCATTTAAGAATGCGGACCGCATTCTGGTATATGCAGATTACAATCATGAAGTTGTCACAGAGTATCTTATAAAAGAAGCATGGAAGGCCGGCAAGGAGGTTGCAGTTCCCAAGGTTGTGGGAAAGGATATGGTATTTTATAAGCTGACAGACTTTGCCCGGCTGGAACCCGGATATTTTGGGATTCCTGAGCCTGTATCGGGGGAGATCGTCAACTGGTCAAAGGCTCTTATGATCATGCCGGGAGTGGCTTTTGACAGAGCAAACCACAGAGTCGGATACGGCGGTGGCTTCTATGACCGTTATCTTGAGAAACATCCGCAGCTTGAAAGAGTTGCCATTGCATTTTCTTTTCAGATGTTGCCGGAGGTTCCCACAGAACCTACTGATATCTGTCCGCAGATCATAGTAACAGAAGAGGAGATATGCTATCTTACTGACTGAAAGGGGACCTGAACATGAACGAAATGCTGAACCGCCTTGGCATGAATGCGAAGGCAGCTGAAACAGAAATGAGAAATCTTTCTACAAACAAAAAGAATGAAGTACTTCTTGCAGTAGCAGACAAACTGGTAAAGGATGCACAGACTCTGATCAATGCCAACAGGCTGGATGTGGAAACCGGAAAAAGGAATCATATGCCTGAGGGGCTGATCGACAGGCTTCTTCTCACAGAGAGCAGGATTGAAGGAATGGCAGAGGGCCTGCGCCAGGTAGCAGCCCTGGATGATCCTGTCGGGGAAGTAACCGGGATGAAAAAACGCCCAAACGGACTGCTGATCGGACAGAAGAGAGTACCTCTTGGCGTGATTGGAATTATCTATGAAGCAAGACCGAATGTAACTGCGGATGCATTTGCACTCTGCTTTAAGACCGGTAATGTAGTAATCCTGAAGGGTGGAAGTGATGCGATCCATTCCAACGAGGCCATTGTAAACTGTATCAGGGAAACTCTGAATGAACAGGGTGTGACAGAGGATGCGATTCAGCTGATTTCTGATACATCCAGAGAGACAGCAGCAGAATTCATGAGGATGAACCAGTATGTGGATGTACTCATCCCGCGAGGCGGCAGAGGCCTGATCAAAGCCGTAGTGGAGCAGAGCACCATCCCTGTGATTGAGACCGGTACTGGAAACTGCCATATTTATGTGGATGAAACCGCAGACCTTGAGATGGCAGCAGACATTATCATGAATGCCAAGACTCAGAGAGTAGGCGTCTGCAATGCCTGCGAATCTGTTCTTGTACATAAAGATGTAAAGGATGCCCTGCTTCCAGTCCTAGCAAAGCGCCTGCAGGAGAAACATGTGGAGATCCGCGCAGATGAAGCGGCTTATGCGTTGATCCCGGGAGCTGTACACGCAACAGAAGAAGACTGGGGCAAAGAATATCTGGATTATATTCTTTCTATTAAAGTGGTTTCTTCTGTGGAAGAGGCGATTGCTCACATCAATAAATATAATACAAAACATTCAGAGGCAATTATTACCAATAATTATGAACATGCACAGAAGTTTCTGGATGAAGTGGATGCTGCGGCAGTTTATGTCAATGCCTCCACACGTTTTACAGATGGATTTGAATTCGGTTTCGGGGCAGAGATCGGTATCAGCACACAGAAGCTTCATGCGAGGGGACCTATGGGACTTCTGGCTCTGACCACAACGAAATATATCATCTATGGAAACGGACAGGTACGCCCATAGACAGCACATTGATTTTTTCTGAGGGATGTGCTATACTTCAATTCAGATTTGGGATTACTGACTGCTTCGTGGGGAATAAGAAATCGGATGGTGTCAGTAGTGATTTTAACTAAAACTCATCTATGGGAGGACATACAATGAGAAAAAAACAACTTTTTGCATTATTAATGGCAGGTGCCCTGTCTGTAGGAATGGCACCGACAGCCACATTTGCAGCAGATACTGCTGCTGAGACATCAGCCGAAGGCGAACTGGAGGGTGAACTTGACTCTGCAGATACAGAAGAACCTTCTGAAGATCCGGCTGAAACTCCTGAGGAACCAGCCGAAGATCCAGCCGAGACACCGGAAGATCCGGCTGAAACTCCTGCCGAAACAACAGCTGATCCTACAGAGGCACCGACTGCTGAAGAAACTGATGAGCAGGCTGCTGAGGCAGGATCTGCGATTGTGATTGGCGGAGATTCCTTTACTTCTCTGGAAAAAGCGTTCGCAGCAGTACCAGACTGTGAGGATATGATAAATGGTGAGCCTACTTATGTAAAATTAAAAGGAACCATTGAAGTCAACAACACAATAAATGTTCCTGAAAAGAAGAATATCATGCTGGTTGCTGCTGAAGATAATACTACGATCAAACGTGCAGCAGGCTTTACTGAGAGTATGTTTACTGTTAATGGTGGTAATCTTCAGATGGCAGGCGGTTCTGTGACTGATTCAGATGGAAATGCTATCGGTTCAGGCAGTTTAACTGTTGATGGTACAGGCGATGGCGTTACCGGTTCGATTGTAGAAGTAGCAAGTGGTAATTATGCATTAATTGACGGTACAACTCTGACAGGAAATACCACAACCGGAAATGGCGGTGCGGTCAACAATGCTGCCGGTGCAAATGTATATCTTCTGGGTGGTACTATCACAGCAAACTCCGCAGCAGCAGGCGGTGCAATTTACAGTGAAGGAACTGTCAATATTCGTGGAACCGTAAGTGTTACAGGAAATACGGTTACAAATTCTTTTGAAGCTGCAAGTAACCTTGTGCTTGCCAAAGATGGTGTGATCAATGTAAGCGGTGCTGTTACAGGTTCTGCCATTGGTGTTGCTGTTCAGGAGGCTAACGCCGGAAGAACAGTCGTAAAGCTGGGTGACGCTGTTACTGATGTGAAACTGGCGGATGTTCTTTCTCAGATTACATATGAGGGAGATTCCAGCCTTAAAATCGGAGAAGACGGAACTTTAGTCAGTACAACAGAACCGTCCCCTACCCCAACTCCTGCAGAAGAAAAACTGAAAGTAACAGGAAAAGAATGCAAATGGTCAGGAAGTGGTACTGTTAAAATTAAGTTCCAGTCAAATGTAAAAGGTACCTATTATATAGACTGGGTAAAACGTGGTGAGAAAGCACCGACAATCGATACTTCCAGAGTAGGTGCTCCTATTGAGGCTGATACAAATGTAACAGCAAAAGTTACTGATCTTCCTGACTATGATGTTGATATTTATGTATGTGTGATCAGTGATAAGGATAAGAGTAATTATGGCTCTGTAATGTTCCAGCCTGATTCAAAAGAACGTCCTGTTACACCTACACCATCTCATACTCCGGTAGTACCCGATGTAAAAGAGAGTGTTGTACAGGGATTTGAGAAAGCACTTGTGTTCTATCCGAATACTTTCTATGACTTCAAGGTAATCGGTGCAGGTACACAGAACAATAATCCGGGAGAAGGTGATGTCAGATGGGTACCTGTAGGATGGAGTATGTCTTCTAACCCGTCAACCTGGAACACATCCTGGAAAATTGGTGCCAAGAGCGGTATTTATACAGATGCCGAGAAAGCATATACTATTTACATTAAATATGCAAAACAGGTATACAGTGGAAATGACTGGCAGGAAACAGATGCTTCCGAAGTTCTGCCCTATCAGTTCAAGGCAGCTCCTCTGACACAGGCCACTACCACACCAGGTGCAAACGGAACAAACGGAGACGGAACCGGATCCGGCGACGGAACTACAGATGGAGGAACTACAGATGTAACTCCGACAACCTATGCAGACGGAACAAACGGAACAGCGAAATCAGCAGTATCCACAGGTGATGAATCACCGATCGGAACTATGCTGGCTCTTGCTACTGCTTCTGTTCTTGCAGGTGGTTATGTACTGATAAGAAGACGTAAAAAAGAAATGTAAATATAATCCAATTATTTTTAAGAGACAGGTCTTATGGCCTGTCTCTTTTCATATATATAATAATAAGGCAGCCATTCAGCCGTCCATACAGGTCAGAATCCGGAATCTGATCCAGGCTGCTGAACATTTGCCAAAAAGGAGGAAAGAATGTATGTCAACAGAACAGATGGGAACTTATGAAAAAATATACTTCGCATTGTGGGAACTCGGACAGAGATATGGAAATTTTGTCCAGTTCAGAGTGATCGGAAGAAGTCATGATGACAGAATGATCCCCATGCTTGAGATTGGAAAGGGTGATACCTGCATTATCTGTCTGAGCGGAGTGGAAAGCGGAGACAGAAATCTCCCGGAATATCTTTTGTCCATTGCAAAAGATTACTGCAGATCCTATGAAAGCAACTGGACCATCGGAGAAAGTTATGAAGTTCGTAAACTTCTGGATAAGGTTCGTATCTGTATGATCCCCATGCTGAATCCTGACAGCTATGAGATATGTGAATACGGATATGGTGCCATACATAATCCCATCCACAGACAGATGCTGAAAATGCAGGACAGGCCTGTGGAAGAGTATGAATGTAATGCCAGGGGAATTGATCTGCGCAGAAATTTTCCGACTAATTATTATCAGCGGAAAAGAGTGAATCAGGAGCCTGCCAGTGAGAATGAGACTCGTGCCCTGATCAGCATTTTTCAGGAATATTCAAGCCTTGGCCTGCTTACATTCAGTTATTCCAGAGGGAAGATCGTTTACTGCAGACAGGAGAAAGGCTTTGCCTACAATCAGAAAAATTACAGACTGGCAAGGCATTTACAGAAATGTTCCGGCTATCGTCTGGAAAAAGGGATTGCAGGTGGTGCGAGAGTCAAAAAAGCCGGAGCAAAACCTGAGATGGGATCTCCGGAACAGTTTTATGCGGAAGTAATCCGTCAGCCCTCTCTGGCAATTGAGATTCCGGAATACCGCAAGGACGATATGGAAGAACTGCGTCTGATTCCACTTGAATATCTTTATTCTTTAAACAGCGGCATATTGGCAAACGCATAAATCCGTCACACAGTCAAAGAAAAACAGTCTCTGAAAATAAAAAGTAATAAAAACATGTAAAAACAGAGATTAGCGTTTGACATAAAGCCATAGATTCTGTATGATAAAAAGAGTGCCCCGAAATGTTGTAAACAGAAAGATGAGGAATCAATAGTGAATAATAATACACAGGAAAGTAAAATACAGTTAGAATATATCAATAAATGTACAGAGCTTGTGAAGGAAAAATATAAAAAGGCGCCAGCTTTCTTTATCCAGAATGCAGGCTGCCAGATGAATTCCCTGCAGACGGATACAGTGGCCGGTATCGTGAAACGTATGGGCTATACAGAAGTATCCAGAGAAGAAGATGCAGATGTTGTCATCTATAACACCTGCACAGTCCGGGAGAATGCAAACCTGAAGATTTACGGTCATCTTGGCCATCTGAAAAGTATTAAGAAAAAGAATCCTGAACTGAAGATTGTATTGTTTGGCTGCATGATGCAGGAGCCGGAAGTAATTGAGAAGATCCACAAAGAATATTCTTTTGTTGATCTGGTTTTCGGTACCCATAACTTCCATAAGTTTCCGGAGCTTTTCTACAGAAGCTTAAATACGGAGGGACAGATCATTGATGTCTGGAAGGAATCTGATGAAATCGTGGAGGGTATGCCTTCTGACCGTAAATATTCCTTTAAAACGGGTGTCAATATTATGTTTGGCTGCAATAATTTCTGCAGTTACTGTATTGTACCATATGTAAGAGGAAGAGAGAAGAGTCGCGAACCGGAGGCGATCATAGAAGAGATCAAGGGTCTGGTGGCTGACGGTGTGACAGAAGTTATGCTTCTGGGACAGAACGTTAATTCCTATGGAAAGACACTGGAACATCCGGTTACTTTTGCACAGCTTCTGAAACAGGTGGAAGCAATTGAAGGATTAAAGAGAATCCGTTTCATGACTTCCCATCCGAAGGATCTGTCTGATGAACTGATCCGGACAATGGCAGAGAGCAAAAAAGTGTGCCATCACCTTCACCTTCCCATGCAGTCCGGAAGCAGCCGAATCTTAAAGATCATGAACCGCCGTTATGACAAAGAAAAGTATCTGGAGCTTGTAGCCAAAATCCGTAATGCCGTACCGGATATTTCCCTTACTACAGATATCATTGTAGGTTTTCCGGGAGAAACGGAAGAGGATTTCCAGGATACTCTGGACGTTGTGGAAAAATGCGATTTTGATTCTGCGTTTACCTTTATTTATTCCAAAAGAAGCGGCACACCTGCTGCCAAAATGGAGAATCAGGTACCTGAGGATGTAGTAAAAGACCGTTTTGACCGTCTTCTTGCTCTGGTTCAGGAAAAAGGCCGAAAGGCTTCTTCCCGTTTCGAGGGAACTGTTCAGGAAATCCTTGTAGAGGAAGAAAGCAGAGAGAAAGGCATCTTCACAGGAAGGACAGAATATAACCTTCTGGTCCATTTCCCGGGATGTCAGGATCTGATCGGTAAATATGTAAAAGTAAAACTGGATACCTGCAAGGGATTCTATTATTTCGGAAGCCTTGCAGAATAAAAACATTGAAAAATACTAACTGTTTACGAACAGTAATATAAAGGACTTCTACAGAAGCCCATATCAATTTGGATATAAAGGGTGGAAGATAAAAGTGAAACAAAATAAATACGAAATAGATATGTGTAACGGAACCATCATGGACAAGCTGATTTCCTTTTCACTGCCGCTGATGCTGTCCGGAATCCTGCAGCTGATGTTTAATGCTGTGGATATCATAGTGGTGGGAAGATTTAGCGGAAGTCAGGCACTTGCAGCCGTAGGCTCAACCACAGCACTGATCAATGTGTTTACCAATCTGTTTATTGGTATCTCACTTGGTGCGAATGTACTTGCTGCCCGGTTCTATGCGGCAGGAAAAGACCGGGAAATGTCAGATACCGTTCATACGGCTGTAACTCTTGCACTGGTAAGCGGTATCGTCATGGCATTTGTGGGACTGATTTTTTCCAGATGGGCTCTGGAACTGATGGGTACCCCGGATGATGTGATCGGACAGTCTGCACTGTATATGAAAATCTATTTTCTGGGTATGCCGTTTTTTATGCTTTATAATTATGGAGCTGCGATTCTGCGAGCTGTAGGAGATACCAAACGTCCACTGATCTTTCTGGTTATTTCCGGTGTTGTAAATGCAGTACTGAATCTGATCCTCGTGATCATGTTTCATATGGATGTGGCGGGCGTAGCCATTGCTACTGTGATCTCCCAGTTAATTTCCTGCATTCTGGTACTCAGATGTCTGCGTACATCGAAAACCAGCTACCAGCTTCATTTTGGAAAATTAAGGATCAATACTGTCTATTTAAAACAGATTTTCCAGGTTGGGATTCCGGCCGGGATCCAGAGCACAGTCATTAATCTGTCCAATGCTCTGCTTCAGTCCTCGGTTAACTCCTTTGGATCGACCGCCATGGCAGGGTATACGGCGGCCAATAATATTTTCGGTTTTCTGTATGTGGCGGTGAACTCTGTCACACAGGCATGTATGAGCTTTACCAGTCAAAACTATGGTGTACATAAATTTAAACGTATGGATAAGGTTCTGGTCGACTGTCTTATTATTTCCGTAGTTACCTCCTTTTCCCTTGGATGCGGTGCATATTTCTTCGGTTCTGAGATCCTTAAGATTTATACTGCCGATCCGGAAGTGATCCGCTGCGGACTGGAAATCCTGTCTTACACTACCGTACCTTATTTTCTCTGCGGAATTATGGATCTGTTTCCGGGTGCCCTGCGTGGAATGGGACATTCCGGCGTTCCAATGATCCTGTCAGTAATCGGAACAGTAGGAACCAGGATCGTATGGATATTTGGAATATTCCCGCATCACAGATCACTGGCTGTTTTATTTATTTCCTATCCTGCATCCTGGATGCTGACGATCATTATGCAGGTCACCTGTTTTTATTTTGTCAGAAGAAAAGTGCATAGAGTATAGGTCTTTGAGCTTTTGCGAAAAATAAT
>UMDR01039363.1_pt1 | contig 33630 bp, 44 predicted proteins | sample 1964541 | NCBI WGS metagenome assembly UMDR01 (sample SAMEA4835999, study PRJEB28245) | human gut metagenome | biome: gut microbiome; material: fecal sample | place: Denmark | collected 2008 | reverse complement strand
CTTTCCCTTCCGTATAAATTTCCATATCAGGAACGTATACGAGAAAGTCCCCGCCATGCTCTGCAATAAATGTTGGATATACCTGTTTCATCTCTCCCATCCTTCCTTTCTATAAGATATAACCGGGAAACCGGGGGACTATTTCAGTCCCCATTTCCTTAGGATTTTCTTTGCCGTAATCTCATTGATTTCAGTATGTCTCGGAACCTGTTCTGTATCACTTCCACGTTTGTACGTGTCATGATTCCCGCCATGTTCCTTGAATGAAAACCCTGCCTCTTCCAGTTTCCTTATTAAATCCCTGCGTTTCATTAGTGTACCTCCTTATGTATATATTATACACACTTATTACACATCTGTCAACAAGAATATCCATTTAATACACATTTTTATGACATTTTTGATTGTGCAGCATATGTCTCTATGTCTCTATCGCGGTCGCCTTCTTCTGCCCGCCACGGCTGCATTTTCCTGGCTCAGGGGCTTCTGCAGTGCCCCGACCGTCTCCCCGGTGTCGAGCACAATCTTCATGTTCTTGATTTCCTCTACCATGTCGTGCATGCCGGACATCATCTGCTGCATCATCTCCATCATCCCGCTATTATCCACATTTACCACCGATGCCTGCGGTTGGTAATCCTCCAGCATCCGGTTTAGCCGCATGACGCCGGAATAATCCGGGATGGATGCCTGCAGCTCTGTCTGGCGCTTTGCCATCTCTTCCTGCGCCGCGTCAAGCGTCTCCTGCATCATCTCCTGTGCGGATCTCACCGCCGCTGGCGTGCCGTCCTCCATGCCGAGTGCTACCCCGGCAGGTATCTGCGGACCGGTCTCGCGCCGGAAGAGGCGTGACGGGCTGTGGATCTCTGCCTCCTCTTCCATCGCGCGCTTGATCGACTGTATCACTTTCTGCGCAGACGTCTGGATCTTCGCGTCATCCAGCATCCCCGCAAGGATGCCGTCCAGGGTACTGGAGCCGATCTCTCCGCCTTCTTTCTTCAGCGCGGAAAGCCCCGATGATACTTTGGATACGACTTTGGTCGTGCTCTTATAGACCTCTACGGAATCCGCAGCGCTTTTTATCCCGCCAACCAGACCGGATACCGCATCCTCCCCGACCTTTCCGGCCTTTGCGAGCAGGTTTTTCAGCGAGGAATCCATGCCCGCGTTCAGTTCCTGCAGTGCCGCGCGGTAGTCTGCGTTCAGCGCGTTTAATTCCGCCTGCGCTTCCGTGCGGAGCTGCGCGATCTCTTTATTGGTCTCCTGCCGGAGGGATTCGTTATCTTGCACCGCCTGTGACTGCGCAAGGGCATTTTTCTGCTTAAACAACTTCTCGTATTCCGTAAGCTGCGCATCTGTCGCATTTGCAAGTGAATAGATGTTTGCCGCCGCGTCCGGTCCCTGCTCCAGCAGGTAGTCGTAGAGATCCGTGGAGATCCCGCGCTTCTTTAACTTTTCCAGCTGCTGCTCCCACAGGGCAAGACCTGCTACCTGTGTCTGCAGGTTGTGCAGGAGTGTGTCCATGGTGTAACCGTCCGCGTCCCACGCCTCGAAAAGATCCATGGAGGAGAGGATGTCCTGCTTCCGTTCGGCGACCGCATCCTTATATGCGTCCTGCAATTCCTTTACGCTGTCTGCGAGCTGATCGTTGATATCTTTGCTGTTTTCCAGGTAATCCTCGTCCAGTTCTTTCCTCTGGTCGTACCACTCCTGCATCGCTTCAAAGTATTTCCGGTCTGCTTCGATGCGCTCATCTGTCCCGGTCTTAAACTGCTTTCTGGCGGTATTCCAGTAATCCATCTCCGCCTTTGCGGATACCTTGTAATAGACCTTATATTTATCAAGGATGCTGTCCTGCACGGATGCCTGTGTGGTCAGCCGGTCTTTTGCCGCCTGCGCGATCTGGTCGTTGATGGAATTGATCTGCTTCTGGGCGTCGTAATATCCCTGTGTGCCTTTTTTGAGCTGCTTCTGCACTCCTACCCAGTAGGCTTTTTCCTGCTTCAATGACACGTTATGCAGTGTCTCGTAATTTGACAGATACTTCTCTGCAGCAGAGTAGATCTCGCTGTAATAAGTGGCATCGTCCTTTTTGGTGGTCTTTTTTTTCTTCCCGCTGCCGGTGGTCGTTGTCTTCGAGACCCCGAAGTTTTTCGCGATCTGCCCTGCCAGCGAAGAGGATACCCCGGTCTGCTGGATGCTTATCTGCTTGATCTTCTGTGCAGCCTTTGTGTAGGCATCGGTACCTTTCTTTACGTGCTTCTGCACCTGCTGCCAGTACCACTTTTCATCCTCCAGGGATACCTGGTGGGATTTCTTATATTTCGACAGCCAGGATGTAGCATTGGTGTAGACCTTTGCGGACATCTTTTTCGCAGCTTTTCCGGCAAGGGATGCCTTCCGCGTGATGCCGAATGCCGTTCCTTCGGAGATGCGTTCACCGACATCTCTCTGGAATTTTCTGGACGGCGATTTAATCTCCAGCGCCGCCTTTGCCGCTGCCAGCGTCCGCGACGCCATATTTACCGCCGCATTGACAGCACCACTCGCTCCCCCGTAAATGCCGGAAGCTACGCCGGACGCCATGTTATAGCCGACGTTATAGAACGAGTTTTCCCAGGATGCCACTGCGCTGCGCGCAGAGGAAGCGATAGCACCGCCTGCCTGGGCCGCCTGCTGGCGTGCGGCATTTAGTGCATTAATATATGACTGTGCCGACTGCTGCCCGGCAGTCTGAAAATCTCTGGATTTATCCAGCATTGCCTTTGCTGCTCCACCGGCAACCGTATCCCCGGCACCGGATGCGCTTTTTTCTGCATTTTCCAAGCCGCCTGCAAAAGCTTCCCCGAGGGCTGTCCCGGCTGCGCTGTACTCTTCCGATTTTCCGGTGATTCCTTCTGTTCCCGGAGTCAGCGCATCGTTGATGCTCTTCTGCGTGTCTTGCAGGCCTTTTACGACGGCTTCCCCGAGCGTGCGCCCTGCCGTTTCGTAATCACTGCTTTTTTCGCTGATACCGTCCGGATTCAGGATCAGTGTGCCGTCAGATTCCGATACAGCCTCCTGCAGCCCTTCGGATATTTTCTCGCCGAGCGCAGCCCCTGCCTGCCGATAGTCATCCGCCTGTCCCTCTACTGCCGAAATTGCGTTTCCTACTACTTCCGTAAGCGCATCCCTTATGCTGGTATCGCTCTGTATTCCTTCAGCGATCGGCTTTACAAATTCCTGGCTTTTCTGCCGGAACTGCGTTGTTTCTATATCGTCCGCAGCATCTGCTATCTTTCCCTGTATCTTTTCAGCCACTGCCTCATCGATGCCGTCCAGACCTTTTTCGATATTTTCTTTGATGCCCTCCCCGACCGAAGTATAGCCTGCGATTGCATCGGCATCATCCTGCAGTTTTAGGTTCTCTGCGTACAAATCGGCTATTTCCTTGAATTTCTCAGCGTCCGAGCCGAGCGTATCCACAAGTGTCTGTACAAGATTTGCAGATTCCGGTCCCATTTCAGCCAGCGCGTCATACAGCTCCTGCGACATGTTTCCCCCGGCTTCCTCGCCCAGTATCTTCATGTTTTCGCTCCACTGCTCGATACCGGCTTTCTGGGATTCGAGGTTTGTAAGGATCTCGTCCGCCGTTACTTCCGCTCCGCCAGAAAATTCATCAAACAGTGATACTGTCCCTTCTATGGATCCGGCAATCGAATCCCGCATGTTGCTGTAGGCTTCTGCAATTTTCTCGGATGCTGCTGTCACGGCTGCTGCTTCCTCTTCGGACAGACCGGTCAGATCGTTTCCGTATTCATCAAGTACGCGCGCAGTTTCCCCTGCTGCATCCCCTACCGTATTTATGCTGTCTGACGCTTCTTTCGCGCTCTCCGGCAGCAGACCATACTGTTCCGCGATCCGCTCCAGTGCAGCGCTCTCATCATCTGCCTGCCCTTTTGCTTTTTTGAAAGTCTTGTTCGCCTCTTCCTGCGCCCGCTGCGCGTCCCATAACGTATCGCTTGCACTGATTACTGCTCCTTCGTAATTATTGAACGCGGTGCCGTTTTCCTCCACGTACTTCCTGCTTTTCTCCAGTGTGGCATCATACTCTTCCTGTGCCTGTCTTACTGCGTCATCCGCCCGCGCTTTATCCAGCGTTGCCTGTGCCAGTGCCTCGTAGGTCTGCTGTTCCGCTTTCAGGAGCGCGTTTTTCATCGCGAGCCCTTCCGCGTTTTTGAACATTGCCTCCAGTTCTTCGTTTGTTGCATTCAGTACACCCGTCTCTTCGTTAAACGCTTCCGTCAGTCCGGGAACCGAATCTCCCAGTGCGTGCACTGCACTCTCTAACTGGTACTTCTGGAATTCCGTCAGATTTTCCTGCTCATTCAGATCCATCAGCACTGTTTTGTACGCTTCCAAATTTTCCACATCGTCCGTCGCATTATCCACTACGGCCTGTGCGCTTTCCAGTGCCTTTTCTACTTCATCGTTAGATGCTTTTATATCTTCGACAAACTCGTCCAGGATGCTTTTCTGCGGCGTGATCTCCTCCCCGATGCCGTTGACAACTTCTGTCGCAGTCTCAAACAGACCCGTGATCTTCGGCAGTGCTGCATCTGCAATCGGAGTGACAAGATTCTCCTGGATTGCAGAGCCGAGACCGGATACCGCGCTTTCCAGATCGGAATAGCGCACTTCCTTCAGACTGTCCATCGTGCCGCGCACATTCTTGTAGGCATCGTTCACATCATCCAAGGCAGTGATCACCTGCATAGCGTTGTCCTCGCCGAGCGACGACCATACCTCGCTTGCGATCGTCAGCGCCTGCTGCTGGTTCTCCATCTCCGACAGGTCGTTTATAACAGAATAAAAGACATCGCTCGTCGATGCCTTCCCGTTTTTCCATTCTTCAAATAATTTCTTTGTGCCGTCCGAGAAATAGTCAATGTTGTCCCCGATACGCCCGTCTGCGAGGGAGTTCCCGAATTCCTTTACATAGTCATTTACCTTGTCAAGGTTATATGCCCCGGCGTCCAGACCATTTTCCAGGATGGCAAACATCTCTTCCGCGGAGAAGCCTGCCTGTCCCCAGATCTGGGCATACTCCGTAAGATTGTCCGTCAGTTCGCCGGAGCGGTTCAGCCCGTTCTGTGCGCCCTTCGTGATGAGGTCAAATGCGGTCGTGGCATCCACTCCCATCGTTTTCATCATGACATCGACCGCGCGGATGGATTCGTTTACATCCATGTCAAAGGTATCGCGCAGGGTGATTGCGGACTCCGTGATCTCCGTCATGGAGGAATCATCCAGTTCGCCCATAATCTGGATGACCTCGCTCATGGCATCGGCTACATCGCCATAGCTCTCCCCGAAGTTATCACCTTTAATCTGTTTCATTACATCCTTGTATTTCTTCGCGGCGGCTTCGGAAAAACCGGTGCTCGCAGCAAGCTTTGCGGATGCGCCGCTTAAATCGTACATGGATTCCTTTACGGCTTCCGCGCCTTTCTTCAACAGGTCCAGAGCGGCTGAAGCTCCTTTATCCACAAAGGCGGAAGCCACTTTATCCCCCAGCGTCGTCGTGATCTGCGTGACTCCATCCGCAGCGTCACCAAATACTTCCATCTCCTGCGATGTCTGTTTCGCTTCCTGCCCCATCTTATCAATGCTGGTCGCGCAGTGATCCGTCGCCTGTTCTGCTTCTTTCAGATACTGTTCATTTTTCTCTATTTCATCATTCTGCTTTTTCAGAGACTTTTCCGCTTCATAAACCTTTTTGTCCCATTCAGCGATACTGCCGATTTCCTTCGTCCGGGCAATATTCTGTTTATCATAAGCCTTTTCCAGCTCTGAAACCGCCTTCGCCTGCTCCTCGTACTCTTTTGTGCCCTGCTGCCCGGATGCTTCCATCTGCTCCTGCGCCTGTCTTGCTGACTTAAGCTGTTTATCCAGTTCCTCCAGACGCTTGCTCTGCTCACGGTAGTTTTCATTCGCTTTTTTCTGCCCTGCTTGCGCCGCTTCGAGCTGCTTCTGGTACGCTCCCTGCTGCTGTTTAAGCAGCTCCTGCTTCTGGCGCAGATAATCCATTGAGTTTGCATTACCTTCAAATTTTTCAGCCAGCCCTTTTAACTGCGCTTCAAACAACTTTGTGCTCTTCTGCGCCGCCTGCACTGCTGCAGTAAATTCTCTTTCTCCATCAAGGGCAAGTATACACCCAATTTTCTTTCCTGCCATAGTTATACCTCATAAAAATCTGCATTATAAAAGCGCCCATTTCTGAGCGCTTTGCGTTTAGTGATAAAATATATTTATTCTACCGGCAGCTTTAACTGCTCATATTCCGGCACCTTCACAAAATCATCTGTCAGCCGGATGCCAAACTGCTCGAAGATTGCCTTTAAATTCGCGGCAATCCGGTGTGGAGCAAGGTTCTGTCTTACCGCCACCCTGTCCATGACGTTTGCAAGTTTGGCTACTTCGCCAACCGGGATTTTCTCGGCAGCGATGATACCTATTCCCTCTTCCATCTGATGGAACCGGTTTATGTAGCGCGCTGTAAATTCCGTTCCCTTCTGCCCGGTAAGTTTGTGGGCAATAAATTCGCAGCCTTTCTTGGTGACGAGGTAGCAGGGCACTGTGCGGTTATTTTCTGAGGCGTAGGTGCTTTCTGTGAAGAAATCATTGAGGGGAATTTTTCCCTCAACTAACTGACTGCAGTATTTTCTAATATCCTTCAACAAATCGGCATGTCGCTTATCCACCATCTCCGCAACTTCCATTGAAGTAATTGTACTTTTCATAATCTCGTTCATACCGCTGCCCTCGCTTTCATTTCTGCCTTTGCTGCCTTCATACCCTGCATATAGCCATACTCGAAAACATATTCTTTGCCCTTATCCCAGTCGCATTTCGCTTCATCATTATATACACCGAAACCAATATCAAACAGTTCTGAAATCATATCCTTCTCTTTTCTGGATTTCCGTACCAGCCTGTTCCTCTTGATTTCATTCAGCGTATTCAGTGCGCGTTTATTTAAATCTGCTGCCTGTCTTTCTTTCCGCCAGCCCATCCAGATGTACAGAAGTACAGTGGATGCACGTTCCCCTTGTAACTTTTTAAACTGTTCAAATAATCCTTCTGCCTTGTCCAGGTACTTCACAGCCATAATTCGATTAATCAACTGTATCGTCTCCTCGATATCCGGTAATTCTTTATTAACCAGAATAGTTTCCATCTTTCTCCGACATACAACAAATTCGGCGGGATTTTTAACATCATATTGTTTTAAAAGCAGCCACACTTCCAGACTACTTAAATTTTCAGCAGACACTGGCAGAATATCCGGTATTTCTTTTGTCACAAGCTTCTTACTCATGCAGCATCACCGCCTTCCGACAGAATCGCGGGAGTACTATGTTCCGCAATTTCTTTCCGTGCAGCTTCGTAACCGCACTGATAGGCATATCGGAACGCATCTTCCTGTATAGCGCAGACATATTCCTCAAACCATGTCTGCATTTTATCATAAGAGCCTCTGGTTTTTTGTGACGCCTGCGGCTCATTTTCCAGGCATTCCTCATAAATCCTCTGGAAGGTTGCTTCGTCGGGAAATACCCCCCCCCGAACGATTTTAGTTGTATTTTCATTCATAATAGTCCTATCTCCTTTTCTTGAAAATTTCTTGATTTTCCACAAAGAAAATGATAGGATATATTTATCAAATCCTTTGTGGTTTGGGAGTAAATAACAGTTGTTTTCGTTGGTAGCGGCGCAACTGTTATTTTTTTATTCTGTTGTAGACTTCATCAATCCCTTGCATTACAACTTCATACTGCGTCATTCCAGTTTTTTCACAACAATAAAGTAATTTTTCTCTATCCTCCTTTGTTGCTCTCACTTTAATCTCGTAATGCTTTGAATTTTCAGATGGCGGTCTACCTGTTCGTGGACTCATATATTCACCTCACTTCTTGTTCACACGATAAATTATATCATGTTCCCACAAGAAGTCAAGCACTATTTTATAAAAATGAGGACGAATTTCTTCGTCCTCAAATCTTTGTCATATTAATTTATCGCCTCTTCAAGAGTCTCAATCAGTTCCGGTGTTATATCTGTAGTCTCTGGCAACCCATTATCTCTCTCAAATTGCAAAAGCGCACTATTCGTTTTCTTACCTGGAACACCATCTGCGGAACCACAATCATACCCAGCATCATTCAGTAATTGCTGAACTTTCTGTATGCTTTCCTTATCCGTATATACTGATTTCTCATGAATAATGTAATTATCATCAACCGCGAGGAATATTTCGTTTCCTTCATAAATCGGCATAAACGATTCTCCATCTGAAATTTGTATTGTTAAAGATAATTCATCAATTTTATCAATTCCTGCAGCCTTCAAATCAGTTGCATAAAACTCCATTGTTCCACTTGCTGTTTTACCTGATTGAACCTGTATCCACAGCGGAGAATATACCGAAGAACCATTCACAACCATCTGGTTATTTGATGCTCCAACGCAAATATCATGATGGTTCAAATTCTCTACCCTTACATTTATTTTTGTTGAAAAAAGGTCCGGTTCTTCCATCCCGGTAATTACAACCTTGATTCCCTCGTTGTCATATAACACAATTTGTTCTTGTGTACTCGACGTTCCCCCGGTATTTTCTTCATCTGCTGTATCTTCCGCGTTGCTCGCAATTGAGACTCCCCCATCTTGCCTAAACGCTGCGACTTCACTTTCATCTACTTCCAGTCCATAATAATCCACAAAATCCGGTATGAGTGCCGCACGAAGATTATATCCTGCTGTCCATTCTGTTTCATAAACGCCAGGCAATTCTGTATAGTACTTTGTTGCATTCATCTGCATCTCTATCGCTTCAATATATGCCTGCGCCATCAAGCCGAATTTTTCGCTTTCAAACTCTGCATCCGCATACTTCGCCAGACGACTATATTCTTCATTTACCAATGCCGTCCGATATTCCGCAATCTCACTGCTACTTAAAGTATTTTCGTCAGAATCATACTCCCACCTTGCATTTAATCCTTCAGCCATATCGCCTAAGAAATTATCCTGCGCCTCATCCGCCGAAACCATTAATGGCATGGCTGACACAAAACATAACGCCGACACAGTAATTACGAGTTTCTTGGCAAAAAACATTCTTTTCGTTTTTCTCATAGGTAAAACCCTCCCTCATATGTGATACACCCATTATATCAGCTATTTCCATAAATTGGAATAGTATCATATATGGTAATTATCACCTTCCCCGGAAGGAGCCGCCCACACAGCCCCTAAAACATATCCAACAGATTAGGTTCTTTCTTCTTATGTCCGCTCAGTTCTAGGTATTCATCATAGATCAGATAAAACTTTCTCAGCGTCATCCGGAATGTCTCATTTTCCGAATAATTTAAAATCTTTCCTCCAACATAGAGCAGCCGGGCAATATTTACTGCCCGGTCCCTGCTTTTGGGTTTTCATCCCCATCCTCTTCTTCGTCGTTCTCTTCATCTTCGTCCGGATCCGGCATGGAAAGACCATATGCTTCCAGTACCTTCCATGCAACAGGTCTGTAATTTTCGAGCGTGAGAAATCTTCCGACCTCTTTTTCGCTGTGCTGCTCCCCGTCCGCATCATTCACAAGTGTCGTAACAACTGCCCGGAAATAGTCCAGCGTCTCATGGTCCATCTTCCCGTCAGCCGCTTTCGCTGCATACTGCATGACGTCAATCAGCGGCATGTTACATCTTGCCTGGATTTCATCAATCGCGTTAATGGTGAACAGAAGATTTCTCTTCTGCCCACCAAGTTCTATCTCAACGCCCTTCGGTCTTAAATCGCTCATTTCACCCTCCCGTTAAGCAGATGCCTGTCCGATTTTTGCCTGCTTATCCAGCCATGCCTTGGCAGCTGCCTCTGTGCTGAAAATAAGCCTTTTGCCGATGGACATTTTTACATTTCCATCTTCATCCTTGATTTCCACCGGGAACGCCTTTCCTTCGATCGTCGGTGTCTGGAAGTTTGTGGATTCACCTTTCGTTTCTGCATTCTCTGTCGGCTCACTGTTCTGCACTTTATACAGCCAAATTGCAGTAAACGATGTGATGTTATTCTTTCTGCGGCGCTTGTAAAAGCCCATCCCAACATACGGAGCGACATCGTCCGTCCCGATTTCAATTTCTTCCGGGGTAGCCGCATCACCCGTGCCCGCAGCCTCTTTGTAGGTGTGTCCCAGCAAATCAGCCTGCACCTTCAGTGACAAATCATCCGTGCTGAGCGATGTTCCCCAGTCCCTTACAGACAGATCCGTCTCCGACGCCCCGTCATCTGCATAAAGCGTTGTGTCATTTTTATTCGGCGTCCCGGTAAAACTGATTGCCTTACCCACGACATAGCCTGCATCATAATTGTTTCCTTCTTTCCACGGTGCCGCCACCGGGTATTTCATGCCAATATGTGCCATATCAAACTCCTCCTTTAGTTTTAAAGACCCACAGGTCTGTTAATGATTACTCTGATGCGTTATCGCTTTCAACTTTGCATCAGTCCTCTAATTCATCGTCATTTTCAATCTCGCATCAACACTCCAATTCATCATCATTTTCAATTTCGCATTCAAAAATCAGATGACGGATATTCCCCTCCGGTTCCGTCAGGTGCTCTACTGATGGATAGGTAAACCCAGCTGAAAATAACGCTTTGCGAATCCGCTTTTTGATGGAAAGATAATCCCTGTCCATAGGAAGAAAATAATGAATCTGCATGGATGCGACCACTTCCATCGGTCCATCATCTCCCGATAATGCTGCTTCATCTGATGCATAATTGAACGTGATATATTCTTTTTCCCCTCCGCCGGAAAAATCCGCAACAACCGGAATTCCGAGCGGTTTCAGAGCCCGCATTATCTTTTCGTTTACTGTCATATCCTACCCCCAGAGCTTATCCAGATAAGAATCGATTCCTTTCTGGATAAGTTCGTTGCATTCGCTTCTGACGCTTTCCACTGCTTTATCTCTAAGTCCGGCGCATGGTTCCTGCGGCGGTACCTCCCGCCCCCTGCTGTCTTTGTAACCACCACGTCGACCATATTCCAGAATCGCCAGTTTCTTCGCGTTGGACACTCCTTTTGAATCACTTCCAACAGGTCCGATTACTGAAAATACACCGTACTGGTTTTTCTTTGCCGGACGTGCAGCGATTGAGCGCTCAAGTTCATGATCGACGGAATAGCCTTTCTTCACTGCCCCGGCTATCTGGTTTTTCAGGCTTTTCTCCAGTACCGGCGCCGTTACATTGACAGCCTTAATAGACACCTCCGTTATATCTGCAAAGTTATCAAACGCTTTCATCAGTGCGTCAAACCCCTCCACTCGCATTCTTGCCACCGCGCTCACACCCTTTCCGAAATCTTTGTCCAGATTTCCATGTAATCCTTATCTTCCCGGTATGGGTTGACATATTCGATGTCATAATCCTTCCCGGCATACCGCACAATCATGTCGGTATTGATTTCTGCCTCCCCATACCGTATCAGAAAGCGCTTCTTTGCTTCCGAGAATTCCGAGTTTGCTTTTATAATCTCGCTTCCGCTCGTATTCGTAACCTGTGCCCACGGTTCCCGGACAATGCTTTCCGTTGGCGGCACTGGAAAACCGTTGGCATTCGTTCCGCCCGGAACCAGTCTGATAATCTGGATTTTTTTATCCAGATTTCCCGGATTTACATACATAATCGTCACCTCACAGCAGATTTTTCCGGTGCATTCCCAGAATCGTGTCAACAACCTTATTGAGATTATTTTTTTCCGGATAAAGTGCGCGGTTATCATACATATCCTGGCAGAGAATGAGCACAACAATATAAAAATCCTCGTGCTCATCTATCTCTTCATCTGTCAGCCCTGTATACGACCGGACAAAAGCGAGCGCAGCGCTGAGCAACGGCTCAACTTCCCGCGCGCTGCCCCCGTCCTGCCGGATATATTCCAGCACGTCCTTTTCCGTTATCTCACTTACTTTCACTGGAATCAGCTCCTTTTTCGCCGGAAGCGCGTTTTCTGCCGGATTTCACAGATGTTTTCCGGTCTCCGCCAGTTTCATCCGTTTTCTCTGCCGGAGCATCTCCTCCAGCACTCACATCTGGCTTTTCTTGGGCAGCATCAGCCTCTTCGCCAGCTTCATCCGGCTTTGCCTCAACTGTCTCAATATAACCTGCGTCCAGCAGGTCCGCAAGTACAGCACCGTCACTGCACTCGCGGATTTCCCCCTTTGCCATGCACAGGGAGCCGCAGAAGCTTGTCAGCGCCCTTATCTTCATTTGCAGCACCTCCTGTTTAGTCTGCCTGCTGTGCCGCCGCTTTCATCTTCAGAACAGCGATTTTCTGCTCGTCCTCGATTTTTGCATCCATTTCCAGCCAGCCAACGACGCCAAGCGCGTGCTGAGTTGCAAAAATCTCACGCAGCACCTCGATATTCATGCCCTCGGAAATCTTAACGGCAAGCCCTGACATGTCACCATAAACAATTGCAGTCTTACCCGCTGCCATTTTCGGCATATTGTCTGAGCAGTACACATCGCTTCCGAACAGTGTATAACCCCATCTCGCAGTAGCGTCCTTGTTCAGGATATAGTTCCCGTCATTGTCCTTCAGCTTTCTGATCGATGTCCTGGTTGCCTTGTTCATGATCCAGATACAGCCCGGCTGGTATCTGTCCGGCACCTCTTCCTGCAGGTCAATCAGCTCATCCGGCGTAATCGCCGCCTCCGCTTTCGCAGTCACAACCTGTTTAGCTTTGGAGATGCCATCGATCTTATCAGCCGTTCCATTCAGACATTCATTCTCAATCCATTTCACGATTGCCTCCGCCATTGCATTGATCACAAAATTCACAATATCAAAAGAGGAGTTATTGACCAGTGACTTCGACACCTTTGTCAGTACTCCTGCGAGGAAGCCCTTCAGCTCAATGGATTTGAATTTACCGGATGAGGACTGCAGCTCGGTAAATTCCGTAGCATATGCCATTGTGATGGAGTTTTCCGATTCATCATAGTACGGAATAGCAAGGGTTCCACCGACCGCGTATCTTGTAGCAAGCTGGTAGATTGGGCAGATATCATATACCTTTTTAAGGATTTTGCTTGCAATGGATGCCGGGATCACCGCCCCGTTGTCACCGGCAGTCAGATTTTCCGCTCTCTCCTCCGAAACCACGCCCCGGATGTAATTCGCAAACGCTCTTTCCTCCTGTTCTGCAATTTCTTCTGCGCGCAGTTCCTCCTTCTTTTTATCATCTACGACATTCAGATTAAGGTCCCGCGCGCGTTCCTCGGCCTTGATCGTGCGATCGAGGTTCTTGATCTTTCCTTCAAGCTCCTCAAATTTCGTGTTCTCCTCATCTGTCATGGCTCTTTCTTCTGTTTTCGCAGTTTCCAGAATCCTGTCCAGCTCTGCCTTGAGCTGCGCTCTCTGTTCCATTAATTTTTTCAGATTCATTTCTTGTTCCTCCTTTGATAAAATCTACTGTTCCAGCGCCTGGATACGTTTTTCATAGCCGGAATAGTCTACAACGCTTCCTGGCTTTTCCTCCGGCGCATATTCGCTATATTCCGTGTCCATATACAGCGCCCTCGTTTCAACCTCTTCCTCTGTATCCGCCCGCACCTCGACGGATGTGGAAGAATAGACCGGAAGCCGGTTCATGACAAGTGTGATCTCATCCATGTCAAACGACTTCACATGGCGGATAGGAAGCCCTTCCGCACGCTCTTCGATGGAATCCGTCACATTCCGCATATTAAAGGACCATCCCTTTAATTTCCCAGCTTTTGCCCCTGCAATCACTTCCGCATCCGTAACAACCGATTCCGCCCGGAGCCCGATCTCATCTTCACGTGCTTTCAACGTGCCATCTTCCGTGGATGCCAACACGCGCGACTGGTTGTGATCCAGCAGAAGCCGGATATTTCCCGCCCTGCTAATCGCTTCAGCAAAAGCCCTCTGCTCAATAACCTCGATCACCCTGCCCCTCGGTGTCATAACCGGTCTGGATGTCCTGCCCGGAACATTGACGTAACCGCTGATATGCAGCCCGTCAGCCCTTAATTCTGCTCTCATACCCCTTCACCTCCCTTCCATGAATCGAACCATTTATTAATCAGCCCGAAAAATACCTGCTTGTCCGGTCTTGTCGGGTCATCCCGAACGCGCTGCAGGCATATCTCCTTCGGAGTATCCATCACCTTCAGCTCTGCATTTAAATATACCTGCCAATTACGGAGCGTCGGCAGGTCTGTTTCTGTCGTGATGATGTAGCACTTTCCCGGATTTTTCCGCTCGGAAACCGCCCGATATACTGCATCGCGGACAGTGCCGAGTATCTGCACCATCCCATCATCCACCTGCCCATGCATTTCATCATTTCCGCACAGGGCGCATTTAATGGAATCCAGATCCAGCACCATCTCTCCCGGCTGCATCTGTCCATGTACCCATGTCGTCTTTCCGCTTCCTGGCGGTCCAGTGATGATCAGATTCTGTCCCGTGTATGCCCTGTTTTCGCCATTAAGTGCCGCGTTCATACTGTTCATATTCTGGACCGCATTGGTATTGGGCGTGTAAATCTGCCCCGTTTTCGGGTTATAGAGCACCTGGTCCAGACCAAGGGTAATCCAGTCAAAGCCCATCGGCTCCATATCCTCTTTTTCCCGTACTTCATCGATCTGCATGAAATTCTTCTCCAATGCGATTTTATATGCCTCGTACCGCTCCTTTATATTGCCGCGCGTCAGCTCTTTCGTGTCAAACGCCCAGTAAAAAAGACCTTTTTCTGATTCCAGAAGCAGGTCACGGTCCAGGCTGCACTCGATATCATTCATGATGCCGGTGCACAGTCTTATGAAATTGTCAAAATCTTTATCGGTTGCTCCGCCGGTAATCATACCCGGAGGAACCCCGATACACTCACAGATACTTTTCGTGTTGGATTCCTTATTTTCGTTAAGCTGCAGCTCAACAGATGTATTCGACGATTCCTGGAATTCAATGCCGTTATTCAGTACAACAACGTTTTCCTCGGAATTACTGTACAACTTACGGAATGCTTCCTTCAGTGCATCGATTGCATCCCTTGTCAGAGATTTCTGCGACTTCAGAAAGCCCCGTTTGTTTCCACCTTTGCGGACCATGTTTTCCTCATAAACCATTGAGGCGTATGCAACAGCAATCAGAAGCGGGTTTTCCTCCACGATACTCCTGGAATCCCATCCATTTTTTGTCTTCCGCAGGATCTTGAAAAACTGGTACGGCTTGTACCTCTGCCCCTGCACCAGAATGTCATAGTCCTTGAATATGGGGTCTGTGCTGTACTGGAAGGAAATACATGTCTCATCTACGTAATGCAGGCTCCATACTTCCATCCCCACACGGTTTATATAGGCATAACCGCCTTTTCCGAGGAAATAATCCTCCAGGATTGCCCTCCAGAACTGCGTCGCCGTCAGCGTATCTCCTGTTTCGTTATTCAGTATGAACGCCCTGCGGTCTCCCCGGACCTCCTCTACCGTTCCGTTGCTGTTCTGTTTGTACAGTCTTATCGGCAGCGTAGAAATGGTCCCGGCAATCAGATTTATACACCCTTGCACTGCCGGAATCTCCAGTGCCTTTTCTTTCGATATCACAGATTTTCCGAGCAATGCGCTGAGCAGCACATCAGATTCCACGATATTCCCGCTCTGCGCATCCGTGTCAGCCCGTATCTCTTCTTTTCGTCTGCCAAATGGCCAGATGCCCATTATGATTGTCTCCCTTCAAAATGCTCGTCATCAGCACTGCACCACAAAAGTACTGCCATATAACTGTTCCTGCTGGAGCAGATACATTGCATTGATCAGCGCAACGCAGAGATCCACCTTTCCTTCGCTCTTCTTTTTGTTCACATATTTATTTTTATTCGTATCTTCAGTTACACGGGCATTCTGGAAATTAATCTCCAGAAGCGTACTCCTTGCATACCGGAACAGGGCGCTAAGAATTACTTCTTTAAGCCATTTTGTCGGCATATGCAGCACAGATGAATGCTGTTTTATTTCCACGCATTCAATTCCTGCTTCTTCCAGCTTTTGTACTGTAGAAATAGCGTTGTACCTATCATACCCCACCTGCTCAATCTCCACTCCGTACTCCTCCTGCAACGTGTGGATGATAAAGTCTTCCACAAAGCCATAAGAAATCACCTCGCCGCCACACGCAAAGCATTCGCCGGATTTTACAAGCTCCCTGTAATCAACGCCCTCTTTTTTGCTCTTGATGAGGATCCTGTCTTTCGGAATAAATCCAAAAGCTTTGGCATAAACAATTCCTTCATGTTCCGTTACCATCGCCACAGCAGTATTATCTTCTGTCTGAGACAAGTCCATCCCAATCCATACCCGCCTGCCGTGCCACCAAGGAAGCGGGATATCATCTGCACAAAGCCGTACTTTCTGCGGATCAATATACTGCTCCGTCCCAATGCTCCGGTAGAGCAGGTTTAGCGCTTTGCACAGAAATTCCTGGCGGTAAGTCTCGTATAGAACAGCCGTGTCCCTGTCATCCACGATGCTCTGGAAGTGAATTTTGTTATGCACGGATACCGGATTCGCCTGGTAAATACATCTGTCGTCTGTCTGCCATGTATCTCCCTGCTTCAATTCGTCATCCGGTTCATAAATCAGCGCAAAATAGCGCTTTTTGCTCGTCCCATCAAGCACAGATTTTGCTATTCTGAGTTCTACGATAAACCCGTTGTCGTAGTTTGGATACTGTGTTGATATGATAAGCCCAAGCTTCGACAGAAGGGTTCTCTGGCTTGTCCGCATGGCAGATACAGGATAGGAATCCATCGCCGCAACTTCATCTGCGAGAAAACAATTTGCCAGCTTTCCATCCATCTTGTCCTGCGAATAAGCAAGAGGAATATAATTGTTCTCGTTTAAGAGACAGATGATTTCTTTCCGGTTTATTTTAAAAACCGGATCCTCTTCATCAAACAGCAGCGGGCTGCTCTTGATAATCTTTTTGACTGCGATGTACAGCTCCTGCGAAAGCTTCAGCTCCGGAGCAACCGAAAAGAACCGGGAAAAATCCGGTTCCGTAAGCATCAGCAGGATAAATATGACCGCTGCATTAAACGTTTTGTAATTTTTTCTTGCTATCTCCAGCAGTCCCGTCTGGTAATACCGGATCTTAAGCTTTCCGGTAGTATCTCCCGAAAGCTTATAATATTCTGATTCTGCCCTGCACATCGTGCACAAGCACGCAACAATAAACAGCCACGCATAATCTTCCAGACCATCATACATGCTGCAATGCAGATCCGGATGTATCATTAGCTGCAGGAGCTTACAGATTTTCTCATAAGCTCCCTCATCCACATACGCATCCGGATTTTCACCGTCCGCAATCTCCAGCCACTTTTCAGCCTGCAATTTTACGTAGCGAGGTGCTTTTCCCTCTGTTTCAGACAGACACCATTTCGCATATGCATATGCTTTTCCGTCTCTAACCACCCGAAAGCACTTCCTTCAAGGCATTTTTCTTCGACTCCGGCTTTTTAGGTATCGACCTCAAAGCAGATGCAATCGTCATTACATTTTCCTTCTCCATATCCAGCAGCATTTTTCGCTTTGTCTGGATCTGCTTATCCATTGACACGAGGTTACGCTGCATGGACACCTCGGTGGAATATGCTTCTTTCCATGACAGTTCCTCCCGCTCCACAAGTTCTTCCATCCTTTCCTGGAAGTCGCAGAGCTGTTCGTATATCTTCTCTCTCTTCTGCTGGAACTCCTCGCATTCAGCTATTAACATACAGTATCTGTTTATCGTCTCACCATAAAGGTCATCGTCTTTGTCAATAGATTTCAGCAGCTTCCTAAGTCTCTGAAATTCTTTATGAGCTATCTGATTATTTTTTACTTCTCTCTTTTCCTTCAGAACAACCCCTGTCAGAAGAGCTGCTTCTGCATTTTTCCGCTGCGCAATCTCTTTTTTCGTTCTATGGGAACGTTTTTCCATTTCCAGTATTTTAGCTGGTTTTGCCGGTGTCGGCATACCGCAACCCTCCTTTCAAAAGCTGATCTGGGAATTTTTTATTTTCGTTCCCCCAGCTGTACGTCTGAGCAATTTCCGCACAATTCAGTCAATTACCCCGGGGGATGCCTCTGTCGCTTCCCTTTTCGCTTCCTGTTCATCGATGATACCTTTGACCACTTCATACGGGATTTCTCCATTCTCTGCCATCTCATGATGCATCTGGCAGACCGTCAGCAGGTTATCATCATCCAGCCGCTTCTCCCAGTCCGCGTTGACGGGAACAGCATGATGGACAGACAGTCCATTATAGTTATACTGCCAGAGTGTATTATATAGTTTCCGCATACATATCTGACAGAGGTAATTATCCCGCTGTCTTATTTCGATGCTTTTGTCTGTCCATGCCTGTGACCTCCGGAAGCGGTCCGTTTCTGTGGCAGCCGCTCTTTTCCGCATCGGTCTGCGCCCGCAGTCATACCTACTGTCGTGGATTCTGCCACAATACTGACACGATTTAAGCATTTGCTACCGCTCCAGAGTCTTTTAATGCAACATCAATACCATATTCCATCTCTCCCACCGACACCAAAGAACTACCGCATTCGCTACAGACTCTGCCATCTGTATATTTTGCTTTGCTACGTGGAACTATCTGCGTAGCACGGCAATTCATGCATCTATATGAATATCCCTTCATCAGTGGATCTCCTTTCTTTATTGCATGCCAAAAGCGCCCCATATTTCTACAGGGCGCCAGTCAAAATAAGAAAATTATGAGGGAGGGAAGTAAAAGAAAAGAGACAGGTCTCCCTATCTCTCACTTCTTTCAGTTTACACTATAACACAGGTTGGGTGTATCATTCCATATCATTTTACAAATTTTTTTATTTTGCCCCCACTTTTTCCATCAGTGCTTCCTGCAGAACCTGTGAAAAGTTGACATCCTGTCTTATGGCAATATCATTCAGCCATTGCGGAATAGTAAGTGTCTTTTTTACCGCCCTGCTATTATGCATTCTTGCATATTCCACAGTATCGCATGCAATATAATTCACGAAATCTCCGTCTGATTTCTCTACGTTTTCTGCTTTTGACGGTGCCGGAATTTCCCGTCCCTCTGACTCGTAATCATAAAGGACAAATGCCAAAACATCATTTGCCATAAACAGAGCATCCTGCAGATCATCGCCACAGGTATAACATCCTTCCAGATCCGGAAAGAATACGGAATATCCCCCTTCTTTTTCCGGTGTAAAAATCGCCGGATATACATATTTTGCCATTTTCATGACTCCTTTCTAATGATGTCTATATATGCCAGATGCAAGGGCTATCTCAGCCCCGCATCCTTCAATATCCTGTTTGCTGTTCCAGTCGCTATTTCTTTGCTACCATGCCGCGGAATCATGAAATTTTTCCCGGTGATATCACTGTGCCATTTATCGTGCTCTTTTCCATGTTCCACGAGATAACAACCATTTTTCTTTAATAGCTTAACCAACTCTGATGCTTTCATTGTATCCCCCTTTCATGATTATATTTTAACACGTATCGGCACGTATGTCAATCACATATTATACATATTTATACGTATTTTAAGATATTTTCTAATGCCCTGCTGTGGATTCTATGTGTCTGCGCCCACTCCTTTTCAATTTTCACGCATATCTGCTCCCAGCTCATCAGCTCCAGATACCGGTACGACATCACTTCCCGCTCATCTGCTGTCGGCAGGCGCTCAATCGCATTCTTAATCTCCGCAAACACCCGTATCCGCTTGTAGCGCGCTTTCTGAATCTTTCTCCATAGCTTCTCCCGCTCCACCATTTCATCCGACAGATCAGCCTGTCCACCACCGCCCTTCGGCATATCCGAATACCGGATTGCACTGGCACTCTCCTGCATCCCGACCAGTTCCGCAAGCTCTTCCTCCCAGCGCCGGACATCCTTTCGTGCTTCCCGGTACCGCCATAACCATGCCTTTACCTGCTCATTCTGCTTTTTAATTTCATCTCGGCTTATGCCACGCTCTTCTGCACACACCCTGCTGCCCAGCATTTCCCCGCCTGCTACACTACTACGTATTCTGCTGCTCTGCACTGCAATCACCCCATTCCCATACTATCACACCATTACGTTCAGTCTTTCGCGGCACATGTGCGTGCCGCCGCAAATACCAATAACTAAAGCATTCCCTTATCCCATATCGGTTCACCAGAAGCGCAAAATGCGGATATATACCTGCTACTGTCCAGATCTGGCTGATTATTTTAGCCTGGTTCATCTTCCCACAGCGGTCTGTTTCCCTTCTGGCAATCCTGTATAACTTTATCTTGTCTCCTGTTCTCATGTTCCCTCCCTGGCATTTCCGCTACCGCTTCCGGCTTCGGATCACCCTGCTGTTATCCTTGCTGCCTTTTGTCATCCGCATATAGCCGTCTCTCTTCGCATCAGATAGCTCTTTATCCTTCATGCGTCGTGCATTAACAGCTTTCGCTTCCCTGATATTCTGCTCTTTCACAGACAGGTATGCCTTGCAGGAAACGTGACAGCCAACACGGCGCTCAGAACATTTATTGCATGGATAATTAACCATCTCTTACTCCTCCAGACTTCTTCTGCATAGATCTTCTGCCACTCCCTCACACCTCCGAATAAAATCTTGCCGCCTGCTGCACCTCTGCGCGTTCCAGTGCCTGCTCCGGCGTAATACCGTGGTCTGCGGCGTATCTGTTTACGTATTCCCGGAATGCCCGGTTGAACATGTATTCATTCTGCATTTGTTCATCTCACCCTTCCTCTAACTCGTAAAGCCCTGTATCTGTTCTTAAATACCGCGCGCCCGTTTCTGCATCCAGCAGAATCGTCCCGTCGTAATCGCTTTCGATCACAAAATATTTCTGCGGCCATTTTTCTGTTACTCCATCAAATAAGAAAAAAAGAATCAAAAATATTAATTTCATGGCACTTTTCCTTTCCTCTGCTTTTAATAACTATATATTCTATTCATAGCATTTATTTCCAAGCTCTCACGCAAATCGTAACTGCCGGTTACCTTCCTACCGAAAAAAGCTGCCGGCCTTATATTGGCTAGCAGCTTAATGAACAATCATTCTTGATTTACTTATATATTTTCATGTCTAATTTTTCTTCACCACAAAGCAGAAATATCTCCCTTCACCAACTATGACATGCAAATCTATGTACTTCATCTATAAATTCTTCACTCATTTCGTATTGTTGGATTGTTCTCATAATGTCTTGATATTGCGATTGCGTAGCATCTTTACTCCAATTCCCAATCTTGTTTTTTATTGTCCGTTTAATATCAGCACGAATCCTTGTTTTCGCCGACGTCCCGCCCCTATACTCCGGACGAAGACGCATAAGTTGACGGGAAATACTGAGTCTAATTTCCGAATTGATAGATTCCTGCTGTTTTTCAGTCAATGGCATGTCTTTGTAAATTCCATTACTCTGATTCTCACCCTTTGAAAATATCTCCGCCAGTACTGAAAAACACTGAATCATTGCAGCTCGTTCTCTATCTGAAAAGCCAGACACTGCCGATTGCTCAAGAATGTTCTGTCGTTCTTCCAGATTTTCAATCCGTTTCGTAAGCACTGTATTTGTTGCTGCCAGATTAAACGCCTGTATCTTTAACTGATCAAGTTCTGTCAGTTGCTGATTCGCTACGACATTTTTTAAGGCTTTCTCGGTTTTGATAAAATAATTACGCGCCGCCTCACCTTTAGACGTTTTCGATGTCATCGAAAGCTTTTTGGCAAAATTAGCTGTCAATTTATAATCTTCACGCCGTATTTTTCCACCTGTGGGCGTCTCGTCCTCAATGACGAGTCGCAAATAATCCGTATTTTCTTCGGCAAATTGATTCTCTGTGATGTTTACTTTGCACCACCGGGAAAAATTGTCTGGTCTTAATTCCAGAAACGCATATAACTTTCTTGCTGTAGTCATACCGTTCTCATCAATCCCCAACGCGATCTCGATTGGCGTTTGCTCCGTTGTATTTATTAACTCATTCATGATACCAGCCCCCTCTTTTCAAGATACCTTAATGCAATCGTATAAATGCAGCATAAAAATCTGGTATCCTCTATCATGTCCAAAAATTCTACAGTTCTCTGACGGTATTCCTTGTTGAGGGATTCGTTTACAATTTTACTCATACCGCTGCCCTCGCTTTCCTTCTGGCTCGTTCCGCACGTTTGCCTTGTATAATCCCGTAATTATATACTTCATGTATTAAAAGATCCTGTTGCGAACAATCTCTCTGCGCAATACCCTCAAGCACTTTCCGAACACGGATATTTTCAAAACCAGTGCATGGTTGATGGCTTAATATTTTCAGCTCTTTTTCTGCTTTTCTGCTCTGCCTGCAATCTTTCAGAACCTCTACTGCCTCCCTTATACTGTATGGAAATTCTTTCAGCAGCTCACGTCCTCTTTCCGTATCAGCTACCGGTCCTAACAGCACCTCTGCCAATTCAAGATATATCTCATAGTGTTCATTATCCCTATTCAATACCAAGTAATCTTCTTTCCGGTCATAATACAGTGTTAAGCTGCTGATTTTGGAATCATCATTCCATTGCCTTAAAAAAGCTGAAACATATTCGAGCGTTAAATCAGCAATGTTGATTGCAGCTATTCTCAGTTCTTCGTTTACAATGTTTTTGTATTGCATTTCAAAATCCTCCATTTTTCAATTTGCCAAAACAGAGGTACAGTGCTATAATATTTATACCTCTATTTGGGGTTGGGTAGTCGGTCACTTTCCTAGGGTTAACGACTACCCTTTCACTTTTTTAACTCTTCATCGATTTTTTCATTAAGCCATTCTGCTTTTGTCTTTTTCAATTCCTTTAGTTTTTGTTCGAATTTCTCTGCCTTTGTTTTCTCTAAAAGAACATTAAAAGACTTCCTGCTTTCACGGCGCTGTCTGAAATAATCTGCTCTACTTTTATCCGCTATAATAATCACCTCACTTTGTAGCGTGCTATCATTATATAATGTAGCGTGCTACTATGTCAAGAGGATTTTGAAATATTTATATCCCAAATATACTACCAGCCAATATTCAGTTATCAAGGTACATATTTCATTTTTCTCAGTTAACGCTTCCCGCAAATATCATGTTCGCTATACTTTTTTCATCCCTTACCCGGTCTTTCTAAAACCAGCTTAGTCATTTTTGTCTTATGTCGACTCTTTTTCATTTTCCTACATTTCCCGGTTGTTCTGTCATTGCACACCAGCACCATCGGCTCATGCCCGTAATATCGCCTTATCGGATTTATAGCATCTATCCACCGCACCGGGAAGTCCGCCATGACCTGTAATTTGCTCGTGAGACCATTGTCATTCAGTTCTCCCTTCGGAATATCGCGTGTCAGTTCATATGCGGTCTGGACTGATGTATGCAGCACAGCCGCGATCTGTTTCGGCGATTTACCCTGTCCGTATAATTCATGTGCAGTCCCTGCTATTAAGTTTCTGTCCATTGCCTGTCTCCCCCATATCCTTCTGTTTTTCCTCAAGATAATCCGCAAAGGCTACCATCAGCTTCTGTCCGAGCCTCGAATGACACTTCTGGTCTATCTCCTCCGTCCGCCTTATAACGGCAAGCCAGAATTCATCATTATCTTCCGGTATGTAAAATTCTTTTATCATGGTCCAGAGCATCCCCATCATTTCCGATTCATGTGGGATGTCTGCTTTTGTCACGCCTGCCATATAACACCTCCATACCGCATTAACGGTGTCACCTTTATTTTTTATGTTACCGCTGTGTTCCGTTCTGTGTTCCCGCGCAAACCCGCGTAAATACTGGATTTTTTGTCATACGTAACACAGTAACACCTTTTTTGTGTACACCTACGCGTGGGGATAAAAATAATAAAATTCCCATCTTAAAAAAATATTTTTATTTTTCTCTATATATAGATGGTTTTTCCGGTGTTCCAGGTGTAAAAGTGTTACCGTATCCCGCAAACCCGCATAAATACTGGATTTTTTGAACATTTTGCGGTATCACCTGCCGGAACACAGGGGCGTTACTCAAGTAAACGGGATTGTCTCCTGCACACCATCTTCGAGCTGCAAGAACCCGTTTCTGTCCACTTTCATCCCATTTCCGAGATGCTCTGAACCGTCCGCATCTGTCTCTTTTTCCTCTGTCAGTTTCAGAAAAATGCAGCGCACTTTCTTACCGCCGATACTCTTCACCCTGCTTCTCTTCCCTTGGCAGTCCGTCTGTATCAGTTTTTTCCGCTCTGCCCATGACAGGAAAGATTTCCGCGAAAAACCACCCTGCTGGCAAAGCTCATTGAATGCCTGCGGATAAAAGGCAGCATAATCCCCGTCAATAATCCCCCACTTCTCAATATTTGCAGTTGCGTCGAACCGGCTGCTGTTCATTGCTATCTTGTCCAACAGGAACCGGTAGCACCTCTCATTGTCAGACAGCTCATTACGGTCAATAAGAACCTCCCTGGCTTCATCCAGCGAAAGATACTGTCCGTCCTTAAAAAGATAGTCTGTAGCAATCTTATCCGCCGTCAGAACGATGGACAGGGATATCGACTGCTTCTGCATTTTCTCATCCGAAAATATCTCCTTCTGGAATTCCTTCTGTATCTTTCTGATTTCATCAGCCCCTATAAGCCTTACGGTGTCCACAAAATCCTTTCCCGCAAATCCGTAATTCTTCTTTACGATTTCCACTGTCTCCTGCGGGTCAGCAAAGATGTGATCCCCTGCTTCGACTTCCAGCACACGGTTGAAAGCTCCGCCCTGCGAAACGTTGCCCGTAACCGGCTGCTCCCCGTTTGTGAGAACGATATTTTCCCACGTATTCTCGCGGTTGATGCCGAGATCCTTGTTGGAACGTGTTTTTCCCTTGCCGGAGCAGAGGTTGTATATTATCTCCTCAAAACGCTGCTCCACCATCTTGTTGCGTTTACTCGTATCATCCAGGACCACCGGCAGGTTATTTAAAAAATCTGCCAGTGCTTCAAGCCCGACGTCCGTACTTGCGTAATCCCTTATGTAGAGTCCTTTTCCGGGATTTGCCCATACTGATGCCGCCACCATCAGCGTCACCGACTTTCCCCCTTCTGTCTCGCCCCACAGGTCCACGATAAAGGGCAGCCCGCCCGTGATTTTGAGCAGGACGCTCGCAAAAGACGCAGCCAGCAGAAACTTAATCTCAAACCTCCCGGACCTGCGGAGCTGTTTAATGTGCGAGTACCATTTCGCCCGGTCGCCGCTGCTCTTTACCGCCTCATATGTCTGCCGGAATTTTGCATTTCCGTCAAACACGATGTCTGTATCGTATGGCAGGAAGCTCTCTTTTACCCATCCGAGCTTTGATGACGACAATACCAGCGGTATATCGCCCTCATTGTCCGCTTCTATGTCCGCGAGGTAACGCACAAGGTATTTTGCATTCTCGCTCGTTACAAGGATGGATTTTGCCGAAAGCCCGCATATTTTTGACGCCTGTGCGATTGTTGTCTTGGGAACCGTAAGTTCCGACCATTTCCCATTGCGTTTAAAGGCAATCGTCACCTGCTCCTCATCCGTCTGCAGGTTTCTCATCCGTCTCACCGGCATGATCGGATGCCTGCACGCTACGATATCCTGTGCCCCACTGTTTGTGTTGTACAGGCGCACACCATCATCCGTAGCAATCCACTGCGCGCATTTCATCCGGTCGTAACCACCGCCTGTAAAGTTGGTCCAGTGTTCCAGCAGCGTGACGTCCTCTTTCTTTTCGTCACGTTCCTTTTTCTCGTATGCCTTCAGCACCCTGTCAAACTCTCCTTTTATCCGCAGCTCCTTTGCTCGCATAGAAAGAGACGCAATTAGCTGAGAACGGTATACGATGTCCTGCTGGCTGAATATCTCCTTAAAGACAGCCTCATCCATTATGCTGTTTTTGTCATAGTCATTCAAAGGCTTCATATATCCGCCCTCATTTCATTCAAGATGTCATGTAAATATAGCTGGTACGGCAGCGCGCTCTGGCAAAAACACCACTCCTCAGAATAAACAGGAAAATACTCGATTCCATTCCGCAGTGCCGAAATATAGCGGTTATTTTCATCTATGCGCTGTTTCAGCCGCGCTTCCTTTTCTGCGCGTTCCTGCCGCCGCTTCTCTGCCTGTCTTATCTTCTGCTTGACTTCTTCCCGGTCCTCCGTGTCATAGGTTCCGCCAAGCGCCATAAATGCCTCCTTGAAGGAAAGGTCATCCATGCGCATAACAAAATCTATCTGGTCTTTTCCCGCTCCGCAGGCGTGGCAGTACCAGTCTTTTTTGTAAACCTTCAGTGATGCGCCCTTATCTCCCGAATGGAAGGGGCAGTGTATGAATCCCGCCCTGTTCGGCGTAAATCCATACCGCTCCACTACTTCGCGCATCGGAATCTGCTTTACTTCCTCCAGTGTCATAAGCCGTCACGCAGGATCTCAATAATGCGTTTCCCGGTCTGCTGTTTGCTGCAGAATTCCCAGCGCACACCATAACGTTCCGAAAGCGTCCGCATCTGCTTTGCAAGCGTCGGTCCTGGCGTTGGTGGAGCCGATACTTTAAACCCATACTGTTTTGCCAGCATGATTGCATCCTCGATTGGGAAATCATACCCGCAGCCAGCCTGCTCCCGGATCTTCTTTTCCCATGCCCGCGTGCGCGGATTCTTCCATTTCTCCACATCGTCAATGCTTTTTATATGTGCACTGTGCTCCACCAGGATAACCATCTGTATACCGCGCTCCTGCGCTCTTACAAGCTCATCCTTAAAGCGCTTATGCTGCTGACACAGATTCCCGCATACCTCTGTAAGCGACCGTTTCCGGTCTATGATAAGGCGCGGATTGTCCAGCGACATGTAATCGCCCACCCATAATTTGCTCGTATAATATCCAATACCCTGGCGACCAAACTCATCAATGATTTTTGTGATCGCCCGCGCCTTTTCGCGCGAATCAATCTGTATGTCCAATACTGTCACTTCCTCTCGGTTTGTATACCCTCTCGCTCTCCAGATATTCCTCGACCTTTTTCTGCTCATTGATCAGATTTTTTAGCCTGTCGAAAAACTGCCTGTTGCTCTTGTCGCCATAAAATTTCGCCACATTTTCCAACATCTGCGCCCGGTCTTTCAGCCGCCTGCGCTCTTTCCGACTGCGGCTCAGTCTCGTCGCAATCTTATTCCGCTCCTGCTTACTGGCGGAAAATTCGAACTCATGCAGGAAATCCTGCACACATCTGTCATGCTTCCAGACGGCAGACGAACATTCCTGGTATTCTTTCTGGCAGGCTTTCATGTAAGCAAGGATTTCTTCAAGGACTTCTGAGGGCTTTCTGTTCTCATCCAACCATATCACTCCCTCATGCAAACGGCAGCCCGTCCTCTATGCAGCAGTAATTCTCAACTACCGAAGCAAAGGCGCAGCCGCACTCCAAAATAAATGCCGCTATTTCATCTGCACGCGGTCTATTCTCAAATTTCTTTTCAGCAATCACGCTCTTGGTTCCATCGAATCCCACGCTTATTCCACGGACAACGTAATAGCTGATTAATTCCACTTCTTTTTCGGTTTTTATCTTAACTCTCATAATCTTTCTCCTTTACAGGCGGATAGAAAGCAATCCTCTACCCGCCCTACGCAATAATCATGGCTTATAAAATCTCGTGATATATTTATTCCCATGTGAAACGCATGTCTGGTTGATAGTTGCTATGTAACGTTGATCAACACTCCCGCCCTTACGAGATCACCGTAAACTGCGGCAGCTCCGCCAGCTCATACTGCAGATACTCTTTTACGTTCTTCATTGCAGCATTCATCCATGCCCCGCCGTCAGCCTCAAAGATGGCGCATTCCACACCGTCACGCTCATTCTGTCGCATACGGAACACAAACGCGCTCTCCGGCTGCTCTACCTCTATAAATGTGCGGAACGGACGCAGCTTCACCGGGTTCGGCACGATTGCTTCTCCTTTGGATGCGATTCCTGTTTTGATGGTCGCCTTCTGGGATACCCCGTCATCGCCATACTGCGCGACAGTGCCATTCTCCACTGTTCCTGCAAATCTCAGCAGCAGATCACGGTCCCCATTGCCGATAAATTTAGACTGCAGTGCGATCAGAAAGCTCTCATGCCCCATATAGCTGCCATACCGGAACTCGGGCACCTGCGCATTAACCTCCACCATGTACTCACGTTCACGGTCCAGATCCAGCGGCGAACACAGCAGTACCCGTGTCGGGCTTACCACATGGACAATCATCCTGCCATCCATGTCATCGATACCCGCTTTCAGATATTCCACCAGGCTTGTCAGCGTGGTCATTCCAATCTTTCCGGCTTTCGGGTTGTGACAGATGCGGTACAGGCGCTTGTCGGAATAATCTTCCCCTCCAACATTCACAATCTCCGGCTTTTTCAGCTCTACTGCATACTCCAGTGCTTCTTTTAATCCATTCATCGTTTTATCCTCCTTTTTATGCCTGTCTGGCTGCCCTGAAATCAACTACGGTTTTCTCTGTTTCCCCTTCGGCGGAAGCGCTCTCTTCCTCCTGCTTCTGGTAATCCTCCATCGACATCTGCCCGCGGACCTGCGTGCCATACTCTTCGGCATAGGTTTCACCGGTCTTGATGTCGTGTCCGATAGACATCCTCGTTCCGATCGGCTTTACAGCTGCCAGCTTGGTTTTTACTGCAACACCTACAGATGCATCGTCCCTGTCCTCATTCTGCTCAAATGTTACATCAATCGTGATGCCGCGCTTGTTTTTCCACGGCGTATTTGGGTCCATCATGTTTTTCAGTACCTGCTCCATAGCAGCATCAAATTTCTCCTGCAGGGCACCGCCTGCGAATGTTTCGAGATTTACTTTATTCATTGCAAATTTTCCTTTCTTCTTTGTTTTTCTGGAACCAGTAAAATCCGCGCGCATACCACCAGTTCGCATTTTGCTCTATAATAAACTTGAACGTTCAAAATTGTTGTCGTATAATAAAAACAGTTATTGGCTGTTTTGGGGAGAGGAAAAGCCTCAAAAGGGAAAAGTGCGGTTAGCCGTCATAAAATTTCTCGCAACTCTGTTAATTTGTACCAGCACTTTTTCATTCAGTGCGGAAAGAGAGGTTCTTATGAAAAATACACCTAACGTAACAACCCAATCCACTGTTACTAAGATTAGCGTGGCGGCTAATCACTCTTTCCCCAAAGCAGACGATTCCTTCTAAAACGGTACCAAACTTACATCCACTGAAATCCCCTTCTTCGCCACTGCAACCCGGCATCCTGGGTCAACAGCTTTTTCTGCTTCCGTCATAAACCGGATTTCATCGCTGTTGCATTCCGACAGATGACATAGTGTAACGGTCCGCAGTTCCGGGCTGTTGTTTGCCCGCAGAAAATCCAGCGTGGTCTGCAACTCTAAATGTCCGGTTAATACATGGGCACGGTTGGCTGCATCCGGATCTATCAAATCGGCAGCATAGTTTGCTTCCACCAGAATGTGATTAACATTGCTGCCAAACCGCCACTTGATCAGCTCGCAATCCGTAGCATACACCATGCTGCCCATCTCCGGATGGATGATATAAAATCCATAACAGGGGCACTCCGAGCCGTCTGAATTGCTGTGCATAAATCTCCCCTGCCTGTCCGTCAGGTCGAATGCAGTAATCTCAAATCCGCCCAGGTATGCCAGTCTGGTGGTTTGCTCATACGGCTTAAGTACCGGGATACCAACTGCCTCGTACTCATAGGCCCTGCCGGAATGGTCAGCATGACTATGGGTGCATATAACACCCACAATCTTGCTGATATTAAAATTCAGGGCTTTCTTGATTTCCTTGAACGGAACACCCGCTTCGATCACAAGGCATTCTGTATCATTCTCCAGCAGATAACAGTTTCCGGATGAGCCGGAGCCAATGCATTTAAGTATCATTTCCGCCTACCTCATTTCATGAAATCCGGCACATCATCTTCTTCCACAACTTCCCCGGATACCCTCTCCGGGACCGGAGCAGATGCCTGCGGCTTTGCCTGTCCGGGGATGCTGCCCGCCTTCTTTCCCCCGCTGCCCGTAAACGGGACGGAATTGGCGCTCTGGGCAATGTCCTGCTGCACCTGTGCTTCTACATCAACCGTATCCGCGTTGTCAATATATCGCGCCGTGCCGTCCTCATCGATAACTGCCATGTCCTTTTCATATGCCTGCTGCATTTCCACGGACATGATTCCCCACTTGCCGATCAGCTGCCGGATCAGTGTCTTTTTTGCCATTGCGTCAAAGTCTGTCGTCCATTTACTGTTTTTATAACCTTTATCAAGGTCGGTGCGGTATGCCTGCGAATATTTGCGCGCGTGCGATTCAACCGCCTCCTTCGGGCTGAATAACTCCTTGCGGAAACCGTTCATCAATTCAAACATCGCATAATAGCCAACGGTTGACGCTCCCTCGCGTTTTGCAGGATCCATGATAGGGAAAAGCTCCATTTCCTCTGTAATAGGATTGTATTTACATTCTCCCTCTTTGATCTCCGATACTACGATTTTGCGGTACTGCCCGGAGCGGATTGCCAGCTGGATATAGCCCTTGTACCCAATCTGGAATTGTGCTTCTTTCGCGACTACCTGCCATTTTCCATTGACCTTTTCCTTTTTATCGTAAGGCACCATATAAAACTGTCCGAGCTGCGGGCTTGGCGCAAGCTGGAGCGCCTCCCCCTGCAGAGCCGCAGACAGGATACTGCCATTTGTGCAGGCCGCCAGTGCCGGATTGATCTGCACTGCCGATACCACACTGGAAATAAATCTGGTTACATTTTTTTCACCGATCACACCAGCGATGTTTGCACGGACCGCATCACTGCCAAGATAAGTAGCAATGCCTACTTTGGGCTGCCCATTTGATAATGCTGTATTGCCTGTTGTTGCTACTGCTGTATTTACTGCCATGTTTCTTCCTCCTTGAGTCTTTCTTTTATTTCATCAATGCACCTTTGACCAATATTTCTGACGGAACGCAACTCCTCATCGCTCATTTTCCGAAGCTCCTCGACCGTGCGAACTCCATGCCGCCTCAAACAGTTATATGTCCGTACTGACAAATCCAGATCATCAAGCATTCTTCCGTTTGGAAACTCCTCCATCAGAGTACAATCGCTCCTCCGATAACTCATATCCAGCGGGTTTCCGGTAATCTCATTATGTTCTTCCGGGATATCACAGCATATCGACGTATCGCTCATCACTCACGCCACCTCCTCAATCTTCAGTTCCAGATCATCCGTCCTGCAAAGTACGATCAGCTGGCTCTCGCTCTCTGGGATCCGCCAGGAATCAATGCTCTCCCCGTAGTCCAGGAATACCGGGCAGCAGATGCCGGAAGCCCGCTGCGCCGCCATCGCAATATCAAGTCTTGCAAGGATCTCCAGACCGGTATTGGTATCGTCGCCATAGTCTTTATTCTCGATAACAGGCCTGCAGTAATCCTTTTTATAGGAACCGTTCTTTGCCCGGCTGAACAGATCCCATCTAACAAACTGGAAATGCGCATTGATCTTATCAACCAGAAAAGTATTTTTCCGCTCATCCAGCTGGTTCAGCAGATCCATCACCTTTTCGCAGTCTGCTTTCTTCTGCTCCAGCGTCAGACGGCTGGCTTCCAGGTCAGCGATGCGCTGCTCAAATTCTGCATTTTTTATGACTGCCTGCAGTTTGTCTTTCACCTCATCCAGTTCATGCTGCGCGGTTTCCAGCTGCCCGCGGAGCGCCATCCGGTAATCAGCGCCAGTATTCTCAGCCTTCAGAGCCGCTTCCTTCGTCCGGATCTCCAGGCAGAGTGCCTCATACTCCTGGTTGCCAGACATATCCGGCGTAACCGGCAGGTCATCGAGCCGTTTCATCGCAGCAGATTTTTCGGAGTTGTATCTGATCTTGTCAGACTTTGCCTGTTCGATGGTTGACTGCAATTCTGCAATCTTTTCCGTATTGGCTCTGATCTCTCCTACCAGTTTCTTTCCTGCTTCATTTATAGCTGTCTTGGAATCCTCCTTGTCTCTGTAAAATTTTTCCCTGTCGACTTCTTTTTTTCTGTAAAATTCCTCTCTGTCGGCTTTACTTCTTGCAATTTTCTCAGCCTTCAGATTTTCCGGCAGTGGCTGCCCACAGGTCGGGCATAGCAGATCGGCCTCCGTAATACCGATAAACTCATCCTGTTCCCCAGGGAATGTCTTTCTGGCCTCTTCCTTCCATCGTTCAGCCAGCTTCCCTTTCTGTTCCTCTTTCTGCCGGTTTTCCTGCTCCAGTGCGGCAATCCGGCGCTCTGCATCCCCGTGGATCCTTACTGCTTCCTGGAAGCCATTTTCCGCCGCATCTATCTCGCCCTGGATCTGCGACCTTGCGGCCAGCAGCTTGTCCGCTTCCAGGCGTTCCATATCTGATTTCTTAAACTGCAGCTCCATGATGCCATCCGATTTTTTCTGCCACTCGGTCCTCGCTTTTTCGGAATCGTCAAGCTGTTCCCTAATGGAGCGAATCTGTTCCTGGAGGGCATTCTTCTGCAGCTCCAGCTCTGCCGTGTCCACATCCACCAGATAACGTTTGTTTTCGGCAATCGCCATCGGAATGCCGTTCTGCTCTTTAGTGATCCTGGTAATGCTGGCTTTATTCATTGCCGTCAGCTCTTCAACAGTATATTTTTCCAGCAATGGTACAAGCTCCGCCAGTTCCCCGAATTTCCGGGCAACATCCAGATCTGAAACATCTTCCACCAAGCCAAACAGAAATTCCCGCATCTCCTTCGGTTTCTGCGCCAGGAACGCGTTGACGTTGGAGCACAACTTGAATACATCCATGTCAAACCCGAAATACTCGTTAAAATCGCGCAGTGTCTTGGGCGCGTCGTTGATAAAATATGTATTATCATCCGTGAAAGAACCGTCTTTTTTAAATGTCCGTTTCTGCTGCTTTCTGGCGGTCACCTCAGTTCCGTCAATATCCAGCGTCCCCTCCACTGTCACCAGCACATCATTGACCGGCTGGCGATTGATCTTCCGGCGTACATTCGGATTGCTGGACAGGTTATAGTCAATGTTCCAGAGCAGCCACATGTATGCCGCTGCAAGTGTGGATTTTCCCAGTCCGTTAGCTCCGGATACCCTGGTATGATCAAAGAAGTTAAATTCTGCTTCCTTAAATCCCTTAAAATTCTCCATCCTCAGTTTTTTCAGTTTAATCTTCCTCATTATGCGTACCTCCTGATAAGATCTCTTCTTTCACCGCTTCTCCGATTTCCCCGGCAATCATCGCAGCTTCGGCTGCTTTTCCGTCAGCGAGCGTAAGTGCTGTATATTCGAGCAGGTTTGCAATTCCGTTAAAGATACTCCTGGCATTTCCAGTAACCAAAAAGTTTATTCCAGGATCCCCCGCCTCATGCGCTATACTCACCCGGAATGTCTCGAGGTCTTCCGCACTGATGAGGAAATTTTCATGC